>Ga0307983_1000062_pt1 | contig 62122 bp, 86 predicted proteins | sample OrgLakmetagen991_FD_201845 | JGI IMG/M metagenome (GOLD analysis project Ga0307983, IMG submission 201845) | Saline water microbial communities from Organic Lake, Antarctica - #991 | ecosystem: Environmental > Aquatic > Non-marine Saline and Alkaline > Saline | place: Antarctica: Organic Lake...
CGACACAGTTTCACCGCCGACCGCTGGCGTCCACGGGATCGAACGGCTTGTTCCTGTTGTTGATGTAACGGTGGACAACTCGAAAACCACACGCACCAAATCGGCAACGGTTGAAACGGTAGAGGCAGACCGCGTTCTGCGCACGGTAACTGTTTCAGACATGGATATTAAAGACATCCGTGCGAAAAAGTCCATCAGCAAGGGTGATTTTTGTAAACAGCTTATCAACTTTGAGGTGTTATCTAGCTATGACGGAATTTCAGCTTCCAAGGGAAATTGGCCTAATGCAATGGATGAGTTCCTTGAATACATGAGCGACGACCAAAAGGTAAGCGCCCAGATTGAGTGGTCAACGGCACAAAGCGTTGAGCGAATGCACTGGCTAGTATTGTTTATGATTTCAATGGATGTCATGACAGAAACTGCGGTTGATGCTTTGTTTACAGACGAAATGCAGTTTAATGCAAATTGAAACAAAATCATATCCAAAGAATGTAGTATGGAGACCCATGCCTGGATCTCAAGAAGCGTTCTTGTCTTCCACCCCTGTCTTCGAGGTGTTGTTTGAAGGGACAAGAGGTGGAGGGAAAACAGACTCTCTCCTTATGTCCTACTGTATGCACGTCGGCAAAGGTCACGGCGCTGGGTGGAAAGGTATTCTGTTTCGTCAAACCTACAAGCAGTTGACCGATGTTATCTCGAAGACAAAAAAGTGGATCCCGCAGATCTGGCCTACTGCGAAGTTCAACCACTCCGAGCATACGTGGACTTGGCCAACTGGTGAGCAGCTTCTTCTACGACAGTTTGCAAAAGAAAATGACTACGATAACTATCATGGTCACGAGTATCCATGGATTGGTTGGGAAGAACTCTGTAACTGGCCTAACGCTAAAGGCTACAAGAAAATGATGTCTACCTGCCGCTCATCTGTGAAGGGTATGCCTCGTATGTGTCGCGCGACAACGAACCCATCGGGTCCAGGTCATAATTGGGTAAAGAATCGTTTCAAACCACAGAGCCTCAACATGATAGTTCGTCGTGACCTCATGGATGAAGATGGGGAAAAAGAACCACCGCGTCTCAGCATTAAATCTCACATTGACGAAAACCTAATACTTCTTGAAGCAGATCCAGAATACAAACAGAAGATTGCCGCATCAGCCGATAACGAAGCCCAGAAGAAGGCTTGGTTAGACGGTTCATGGGATATCGTATCCGGAGGAATGTTTGACGATGTATGGGATCCTAAGTACAATGTTGTCTTACCGTTTGATATTCCCTTTAATTGGAAGATCACTAGAAGCTTTGACTGGGGTGCGAGCAAGCCTTTCTCTGTGGGCTGGTGGGCGATCAGCAACGGAGAAGACGTACAGCTACGGGATGGAAGTTGGAGAAGCACCATTCGGGGAGATGTATTTCGTATTCGAGAATGGTATGGATGCCATGACAACCGTCCGAACGAAGGGCTTAATATTCTGGCATCAGAGATCTCCGAAGGTATTGTCAAGAGAGAAATGGAATGGGGTTGGAGAGAAAGAGGAACAACTTGGTGCCGTGTCCGAGCAGGTGTTGCTGATTCGCAGATATTTGCTGCTGAAAACGGAAATTGTATCGCCACGGATATGAAAGCCAAAGTGAGACTAGATGATGGGAACAGATATCCTGGAATTATGTGGAATGCGGCTGATAAACGTCCTGGATCTCGTGTAACCGGCTGGACTCAAGTGAGACAACGTATCAGAAACGCTGGTCCCAACGTAAAGAAAGATGAAAAAGGTGAAGTTATCGCTATTTTCCCTCGGGAGAAGCCTGCTTTATTCGTTTTCACTACGTGTACAGCTTTTATTGAGACTTTACCAGTTCTTCCTCGTGATGAAAAGAACCCAGACGACATAAACACTGACGCAGAAGACCATGTCGCTGATGAAGTTCGCTATTTTGTTCGCTTTGTTGGGCAAACTGGAACTTCTGGAACAACGACAGGTGCTCATTGACAAAAAGTGATTGTCAAACCAATTAGATACAGGTATGCTCTTCTTTATGGATAATTCTCTCACTCAAAATCACCCTTCTTACACGGAACACCTTCCAGACTGGAAGCAGATGCGTGATACGTACAAAGGTGAGAAGCGAGTTAAGTCTCGAAGTACTGAATATCTTCCTGCTACGTCATCTCACATTTTAGATGGTTATGGAAAAGAAGCAAAATCCACAGGATCTACCGCTTACGCAGCTTATTTGAAAAGAGCTCGTTATCACAACTTTGTTCGTGAAGCTGTGCAGATGGCAGTTGGTATGATGCATAACCAACCTCCGAAAATAGAATTACCTGACGGAATGGAAGACATTCGCTCCAGTAAAGGCGAAAAACTTGAAGACTTACTCCGCCGAATCAATTCAGAACAGCTTCTTGTTGGCCGCACTGGTATTATGGCAGATTTACCTCTTGTTCCCGGCTCTGGGCCAGATTTACCTATTCTATCGTTGTATGGAGCAGAACGTATCATCAATTGGGACGTCGGCACCACTGATCTAAACAAAGACTCACTAAACATGGTGGTCTTAGACGAAACTGCTTATATTCGCAAAAATAACTTCATGTGGGATCTCACAACCCAACATAGAGTTCTTATTCTCGGTGAACCAGATGATAACCAACAAATCGGAACTTACAGCCAAGCATTGTTTCGTGACAGCGCATTTGACGAAGATGAGTTGAAGAGACCTTCCTACAAAGGTCGAGAACTCAATAAAATTCCGTTTGTGATCGTAAACTCTGTTGATGTTACCGCCGAGCCAGATGATCCAGTTCTTTTGGACTTGAGCAACCTTTGTCTCACCCTATTTAGATCAGATGCAGATTATCGTCAAAATTTGTTTATGCAGGGGCAAGATACTTTCGTTACTACCGGAGCACAACTGGAAGAAGGAGATGCTGTCCGGACCGGTACAGGTGCTCGCTTAGATCTTCCATTGGGTGCGACAGCGGAATTTGTTGGCGTAGAAGGCAAAGGTCTAACAGAGCAACGTGAGGCTATCGACAAGTTAGAGAGCCGTGCTGGTACTATGGGTGCGAATACTTTAGACAGCACTAGTCGCGAGCGTGAAAGCGGCGACAGTATGCGAATCCGCGTCGCGAGCCGCACAGCAGACCTCAACCAAGTCGCAGATGCTGGCGCTATGGCACTCGAAGATATTCTTAAAACATGTGCTGTTTGGATGGGTCTAGACCCAAAAGAAGTAAAAGTCACACCGAACAAAGAATTCGGCGAGACACCACTCACAGGTCAGACGATGGTAGAGATGGCAACTGCTCGCACCTTGGGTTTCCCAATCAGTGCCTCTTCATTACATACTCTTGCTCGCAAGCGTAAAATCACTGCGCTTACTTTTGAAGAAGAAATGGCAGCTTCTAAACTAGAGGAAGCTGAAGATCATCCTTTCAGAACACCAGAAACTGGTGATATGGCTGGACCTGATCAAAATTCTACTGGAGACAAAACAGACGATAAAAAGTCTGCCCGTAACAAAGCTAAGACAGGGGAATGATCCCCACTAACCACGGCCATGGAGCCGTTATATAAAGGAGACCGGACATGGATCCGATCGAACTAGTTTACCAAACAATGGCAGAAGTTCCTGTCACTTTCAAATCTCTTTACACTGAGCAAGACGGCAAAGCTGTGTTGACAGGCGTTATTGGCATGAAAACCCAAGTGGACGTAGACCGTGTCCAAGAAGGTCTTCGCAAAGAACGTGAAGACCACGCTAAAACGAAAGCTGATTTAAAGCCGTTCAAGGGTATGAACGCCGCAGAAGTTCAAGCTACGTTAGATCGCGTCGAAGAGTTGGAAGCCGCAAGTGGGGGCAAGTTGGATGATGAGGCAATCAACAAAATCGTTGAGTCTCGCATGAAACAGAAAACTGCACCTCTGGAACGGCAGATTGAAGAACTCACAACAGCGAATAGTGAGTTGACCTCAGACAACGATAAGCTGAACGGAACTATCACCACAGGCTCTCGTAACGAAGTTGTTCGTAAGATTGCCTCTGAGATGAAAGTTCATGGCACGGCACTCCGCGATATTGAACTCGTGGCTGCAGACTACCTCGAGAAAGATGAGACTACTGGTAAATGGATTGTTAAGACTGATGCTGATGGAGTCACTCCTGGGGTAGACGTAAAGCAGTTCATGCAAGAGATGCAGAAACAGCGTCCTCACTGGTGGCCTACATCTACAGGCGGTGGCGCTGTCGGCGGTATGGGTGGTGTCAACGGTGGTAAGAATCCATTCTCAGGTGATAATTGGAACGTTACTCAACAGGGCAAACTCATCAACTCAGATCGAGAGTTAGCTAATCAACTCGCAACTGCCGCTGGAACATCTATTGGTGGTGCTCGTCCTGCTTCGAGCAAATAACCTGTTGCTATCTTCTGCAGCGTGATGTAAATATATTGTCAAGGGCTTCCATGGGAGGCTCTTGACAAATTCTCTTCGGCTGGTCATGGGACTAGCAATTATCTAGCCATGAACATCTTAGGAAAGGATCCTCTTCAATGGCCTCTGGACACACTTCAATCTCGGACATCATTGTCCCCGAAATCTTCACTCCCTACGCTATGCAGGAAACTGAAGAAAAATCTCGCCTCATTCGTTCTGGTGCCGTAGTCTCCGATAGCGACATGGCCGATCTGCTAAATGGTGGTGGTCTCACTTTCAACATGCCTTCTTACGACGACCTTGACAACGACGAAGAGCGCGTATCTAACGAGAGTCAGCGAAACACTTTCACTGGAGGAGTTGTTGACCCCGATCCGAACAAAATCAGCACCCTGACAGAAGTTGCTGTTCGTCTTGAGCGTAACAACTCTTGGACTGCCACTCAACTCGCTAAGTTGATGTCGGGCGATGACCCTGCCGCTGCTATCCAATCTCGAGTCGCAGACTATTGGGTTCGTCGTCAACAGGTTGCTTTTGTCAACGTTGTTAACGGGGTTTTCGCAGATAACGCGGCTGCTCCAGCTGATGCTGAGCACGTTCAAGGTGATATGACCAACGACATCAAAGGTAGCTCTTACGAAGCTGGTGTAACTGACTTCTCCGCAGAAGCCTTTATCGACACTACGTTGACAATGGGCGACAGCATGGAAGATCTGTCGATGATCATGGTCCACTCAGTGGTCTACGCTCGCATGTTGAAAAACAACTTGATCGACTTTATCCCTGACAGTATTAACGGACGTGCTATTCAAGTTCCCACCTTCTTGGGTCGTGAAGTTATTGTTGACGATGGTCTTCCTGCTGCTGGTGGTGTTTACGAAAGCTGGGTCTTCGGCGCTGGTGCGATTGTTTTCGCGCAAGGTTCTCCGGATAAACCAACCGCGATTGACGATCAACCAGGAGCAGGTAACGGCGCTGGTCAAGAAATCCTCTACAACCGTGTTCGCTGGGGCTTTCACCCCAAAGGCCACGCTTATGAAGGTGCGACTCCAGCTGGTGGTCCAGCTAACTCGGTTCTTGCTACTGCTGCTTCTTGGAAACGTGTGTTCCCAGAGCGCAAGCAGATCAAGATGGCTCGTCTGATCTCTCGCGAGGCATAACTGAAAAACAGGGCGGAGCTTAGGTTCCGCCCAAATCTTATAAAAGGAGAAAACAATGTCTCTACTTGGGCTCTCCTTTCCTCCCTCCTGAAAGGTCGATACTATGGAAGATAAAATTATAGAAGCCCTTGGACTGATGGACGCCATGGATGACGAACAATGGACTGCGGACGGTGCGCCCAAGGTAGACTTTGTTGCCTCCTTGGGTGATTTTGAAAATCTGAAACGAGCTGACATCATCAACGCTGCACCAAAATTCTCACGAGTTAACTTCGACGTTTCCAAAGACGTTGATGAAGAACAACCTCAGTTAGATGAGGAAGTTGAAGAAAACTCCATGGGTTACGATCACCCAGATATCGTTAAAGCTCAAGAAGAGTTTGATGAAATCGTTTCTGCAGAAGCAAATTTCAAAGCAGAAAAGAAAAAACGCAGTGATGCACTAGCTGAGGTTACGGCTCGTTTGATGCATCAAAAAATCGATCCTCAAGCCAATCAACGCGAGATCATGCGGACCATCGCATCTTCTAATGCTGCTCGTGCCGGTAGAGTCGCTAACTTCCAAAAAAATCGATCCCTATTGCTTGATCAACATCCAGTGTCTCCGTTGGATCAATCAAAATCAGGTGAGAAGAAAGTTCGTCCGTTGATGAGAAAGTAATTACCATGAGCACTCTCGGTCAAAAACGCATGGCAGCGGCATTGTATCATGCTAAAAAGAACAGACTTTCTAAAAATACTTAACAGAGACCTGTTCTCCATAGATGCTCTATTCGCAGGCGGCACTGAAGGTATGACCCGTCTGACCTATCCACGATGTTCCAAGATAGCGCAGGCACCACGCCTGTAACGATATCGGGGCACCGATACAATCAATGAAGAAATGAAATTGATCGGTGTTTCCCTGATTAACGCTGACACGATCCAAAGCCCGTCACGGGTGTTCTTGTAGAGATACAGCAAGAAGTTTAAGGGAATAGGTGCAATAATGACAATCATCGTAGAAGATGCAACTGGACTATCGACTGCTGAGAGTTATCTATCATATTCTGATTATGTTACTTATTGGTCTGATCGTGGAGTCGCAGTTTCCGAGACAGAAGCTCAGATTGAAGTTCAGTTACGTCTTACTACGGAGTACATCGATCTTCGCTGGGGTGATAAAGCTCCTGGACTTACGATCTCTGAAACTCAAGCTCTGTCTTATCCAACGGACTATTTCATAGTTGATCCTGTAGCACTACCTGTTCAGCTCAAGAGAGCTATGGCAGAGTATCTTCGTTATTCTCTTACGAACACCTTGTTCATAAACAACACAGCGATCAATGGTCCAGGTATAATCTCTCTTACAGAGAAACTGGGACCGATTGAGACTAGAACTGTTTGGTCTGGATCAGGAAATGGCTCTGTTGGGCGTAAATATCCAATAGTCCCCAAAGCTGATAGTCTTATGCGTCAAATAACACTGGGAAGTTCTAATGGAGGTGTTATCCGCTAATGTTTGATTATTATAAACTCGCAGAAACTTCGGAACGTTTGATCACTGATCGTGGACGTAGCATAACATTTATTCAGAATCCCGAGACACCTGTAGATTCGACTAAACCTTGGAAAGCCCAAACAGGAGCAGACGTCGTATTTACGACTAAAGCTGTCTTTCTTCCTCCTAGATCAGTTACTCAATTCGGTCTTTCCGCCCTTGGGCAAGGTACTGAATTTGAAGATTTGATTGCATCATCTGAGTATTTTGCTATCTTCTTTCCTGGAACAATTGATTGCCGTAATTTCATTAAAGTACAAGATGGGTTAGAAACATTTGGTATAAAAGCTATTCAGATTCTACAACCCGGAGACGTTCAATTACTTGGACTTGTTGGGATGCGTAGATGAGTCTTACTTATGAAGAAGCTGTCGACGATATAAATGCAATGATGTTAGCCGCATGGACAACAACTGGATATGTTCTTCGTTGGGATGACGTGCAAAAACAGATAGACTTATCAAATGATCCATGGGCTACATTCATTACAAGACACGCAACCGGATCTCAGAAAACTCTCGGTGGAGTAGGAAACCGAATGTTTGAGCGAACAGGAACAGCTATCGCTTCTATATTCACTCCAACAGGAAATGGCTTGTCAGACTCTTACATCTTAGCTAAAGTAGTGGCCAACGCATATGAAGGTAAATCATCTGATAATGGAGTGTGGTTCAAAAATGTTCGCATTCAAGAAATACCCAGTGAAGGTCAATTTCGTCAGTTGAACGTACTCATGGATTTTGAGTACACTGAAACAAAGTAAGGAGGCCTTAAATGGCACAGAAAAATAAAATTGACTCCAATATCACTGGCCTCGCATTCGCTGAGGAAGCTGTACTCGGTAGTCTTCCAGGTGAGAACGGTCAATCAGGAACTCCTGTTTGGCGATCACTGTCTCCAAACAGTTACAGTGATTTTGGTGGTGAGATTGTTAAGGTTTCGCCAAATCCAATCAATCCATCTCGTCAACGTCGGAAAGGTGTTACGACTGATCTCAACGCATCTGGTGGTATCAACTCTAACCTGACGTTTTCAAGTCTGACCAATATGATGCAGGGTGTTATGTTTGCTGACGTGCGAGAAAAAGGTTACGAAGAGCCTAGTGCTGTGACTGGAACACTTTTTGAAGTGACCTCGACTACTGGTTTTCTTGTCGGTTCTTTGATCAAAGGTCAGAATTTCGCTAACCTCGGTAACAACGCTCTGCAAGTCGCAAGCGCGATTGTATCAGATACATCAGTCGCAGCCGCAGCTACGACCGCAGAAGCTTCTCCTCCTTCTACAGCTAACATTCGAGTAGTTGGTTTTGAAGCTGCGACAGCTGACTTAGACGTTGACAACTCAGGAACTCTCCCTGCAATCACTTCTACTACTCTAGATTTTACAACTCTTGGTATTGTTCCAGGACAGTGGGTTTTTGTTGGTGGTGATCTCGCTGTTGAGAAGTTTGTTAACGCTGCGAATAATGGTTTCAAACGTATTCGAGCAATCACAGCAAATCGATTGACATTTGATAAATCAGATGTTACTATGGTAAACGAAACTGGTACTTCTCTTGATATCCGTTTGTTCTTCGGTGACGTACTTCGTAACGAAACTGGAGCTCTTATCAAACGTCGTTCTTATAACGTAGAACGCCTCTTGGGTGCTCCTGACGACAGTTCCGGCAATATTCAAACTGAAGTTCTAGTCGGTGCCGTTCCGAACGAATTCACATTGAATGTACCTTCTGCTGATTTGTTAAATGCAGATATCACATGGATGGCAACTGATAACGTTCAACGTGATGCCGACACTGGACCTAAGCAGAGCAGCATCGTCGCACCGTTCACTTCTAAAGAATACAACACTTCTAGTGACATCAGTCGTATTCGGTTGTCTGCAGTCTCAGATACTGATGCGGCTCCTGCTGCCTTGTTTGCTTTCGTTACGGAAGCCACGATCTCTATCAATAACAACGTAACTCCGAACAAAGCGGTTGGTACTCTTGGTGCGTTTGATGTGACTGCTGGTACATTCGCTGTCTCTGGTAACCTCACAGCTTACTTCTCAAATGTTTCTGCTGTGCTCGCGGTTCGTAACAACTCAGATGTCTCATTAGATATTGGTTTTGTTCGTGACAATCAAGGTATTATCTTCGATCTTCCCCTTATCTCTCTCGGTGACGGTCGGCTCTCGGTTGAAATTGATCAACCAATTACCCTGCCTTTGTCAACCGAGGCTGCGTCTGGTGAAGACATTGATGCAACTCTAGATCACACGTTGTTGATCACTTACTTTAACTATCTTCCAACAGCAGCTTAATAAACTCAAGAGGATACCTTCGTTGTGAAGGTGTCCTCAATAACCAAAGAAGGAATATAATATGGGAATGTACGACACTTTTGAGACGGATCCGGAACTTGAATCCAAAGGCGTTTGGATTGATTATGGGGATTTCCGCGTTCTTCTTGCTTCTGCTGGGCAAGGTAACAAGAATTATGTCAAGTACGCTGAAAAGAAGCTCAAGCCTGTTCGTCGTGCTCTTGAGTCTGGAGCTCTGAGTAACGATCGTTCTCAAGCACTCATGGCTGACATATATGCCAAAACAGTTATCCTTGCTTGGGAAACTATGCAAGGTAAAGAGATGAAATCTGGTATCGAAAGCCCAGACGGGAAAATCCTTCCTTTCAACTCTGCTAATGTCGAACAAGCTCTGTCAGCTCTTCCGCGAATGTTCACAGATATTCAAGAACAAGCTGCTTCTCTTGCCAACTACCGCAAGGCAGAGTTGGAGAATGATACAAAAAACTCGTAGAGTTCCTGTGTTATCAGTTAACACAGGGACCTTCTGAACAAGCGATTATTGAGCAATGCACTAGGGCGGGTTGGGATCTACCAGAAAAGATAGCCAACGCCCCTAGTCTTCTTCCCGGCCTTGAGTTATACTATATAGGGTTTCATGATCTTATTGCCTCTAGGCAAATGGGTATGAGTGCTGGACCAATATGGTGGACAACTATTCAAGAGTACTGCGAAAAAAGTGGATGCGACGACGAACAAATAGAGGCGATGCACACACATTTGAAAGATATGGACTTAGCTTATCTTAAGCAAATTGGGAAGAAAACTTGAATGGCTACTCTAGCTCAATTCTCTAGAAACATCAGGCGGCGGGGTTCTCAGATTGAGAACTCCGCTTCTCGCATTGTTAAAGCTGTCTCTGTGCGTTCTTTGAAGAGTCTTGTTCGAAACACTCCTGCTGACAAAGGCGTCGCTCGTTCAAATTGGCGAGTGGGTATTGGTGCTCCTACTAGATCTGTTATCGATGCGTATTCTCCAGGAAAGAATCTTGGTATTGGTGAGAACGCAAATGCTTCTGCTGCCATCAACGCTGGACGAGCTCGCATAAACTCATTACGATCTTCTACAAGAGGTCTAGAAACTTCTATCTATATCAGCAATGCTGCTCCTTACATAGAGAAGCTAAACTCCGGTTCATCTAAACAAGCCTCTGCAGGTTTTATTGAAATTGCTCTGTTGGAAGCTAAGGTCGAAATCGCTGGATTTAGGGTGTTTGAACGCTAATGGTTACTGAGAATGTAGACATCAGATTTCGAGAAACTGGCGCAAGAGTAATCAAGCGCAGGATCGATGAAATAGGCGTAGCAGCCAACTCTGCTACTCGCGGCATCTTCTTGATGCAACGGGCTTTGTTCGTCTTGGGTGGAGCGGGAATCCTTCGTGGATTAACACGTCAACTTGATACACTAACTGAATACGAGAACAGACTTCGTTTGACATCATCTAGTGCAAAAAATCTAGACTCGATACAGCGTCGTTTGTTTCAAACAGCTAGAGATAGTCGTACTGGATTTGAAGCTGTTGCTGAAATTTATAGCAGGACAGCACTCTCCGTGCGAGAGCTTGGTATCTCTCAAGCTGAAACGATAAGGTTTTCAGAAAGCCTTAGTAAAGCAACTATCATATCAGGTGCATCAGCCCGAGAAGCTCATGCAGCTCTTGTTCAGCTTGGACAAGGTATGGCCTCAAACACATTGCGGGGAGACGAACTTCGTTCTGTTCTTGAACAACTTCCATTTGTCGCTGACGTTATATCTAAGAGTCTTGGTGTAACTCGTGGTGAATTACGAATTCTTGGTGAAGAAGGTAAAATTTCAGCGCTGACTATTCTCAAAGCGTTCCGAGAAGCTGAAACAGAAATAGATCAACTTTTCGCAAACACGATGCCAACTATAAGCCAAGCACTATCAATCGCCAATACAAACTGGCTAGAGTTTCTAGATAGTATCGATGACTCAACTAATGCTTCTGGAAAACTCGCTCGGGCGATCATAGTTTTATCAAATAATATAGGTCTTATACTTGGTACAGTAGCAACATTGACTGTGGCTCTCGCTGCTGTATTCACAGGTAAAGCTATCACAGGTATCAGTAACTATATTCTCAGCTTAAGAGGGGCCGCACTTGCGTCTGGTCGTCTGCTTGAAGTAGAGAATCTCAGATCTTTATCATCAGTTCGTAACAATGCCTTAGTCGTAGCTCAGAATGCCCAGAGACAAGTAGAACTTTCTCAGCGTCTAGCTCTCTTGGGTGTACTAAGATCTAATCTTAAACTAACAGTTCTTGATACTCAATTTACGGTGGTTAACGGGAGAGCTCGTAACATCGCAACAGGTAAATTCGTTGCTCTAGAAGTAGCTAAAACCAATCTCGCTAGAGTAACACAGAAACTTTCTATTGTAGAAAACATTGAACTCACGACTGCTGGGAGGCTTGCCACAGCAAGGGCAGCACAAACAGGGGCCACCAACACCCTAGCGGGGGCCAACGCCCGTTTAGCGGGTGCACAAGCGGCGCAGGGGGCTATGGCGGCAAGGTTAACAGCTCTATTTCCAACTATGGCAGGGGTAATAGGTCGCCTAGCTGCTTCTGTTGGGTCTCTGGTCGCTTTCATTGGACCTATCGGGTTGATCGCTGTTGCTATCGGTGCGGTAGTAGGCTTGTTCGTTTTACTAGCGAACAAAATAAAGGTCACCGCGGATAATGTGGTCGGTCTCAGAGATTACGTAGTCTCCGCACTTCAACTTATGAAAGAGGTCATCTCTCCGGTAACGACTCTTATTGTAGAAGGTTTTGGTAGAGCAGTGGGATACGTTCTAGGTTTCTTTGCTGATCTTTCTACGGTTTTTGTAGAAGCGATGAAATCTTTAATTAAGGCAGCATACGACGCTTTTACATTCATCCCTAGATTAGTAGTTGCTGTCATTACTGGAATCATCGACGTTTTCCTACAGTTAGGTCCAGGAGCAGGATCAGCTTTAGACGCAGTCGTAGATATATTCGTGACGGGATTCGAAGCCGTAGGGAATATTGGTGTCGCAGGTATTCAAAAAATCATTGATGCTTTTAATTTATTAGCGAATACTGGCGCTGGTGATTTACTAGGGTTGAGTGAGATTGATTCTCTTGAAAACATAAATCTCGATAGATTGAGAACTAATTTTGGTGATGGAGGCGTTGGAGCGGGTGAAGCTTTCGCCGCAGGTTTCACTAAATCTTGGGAATCTACTTCTTTTGATTCCGCTGCTGAAACAGTTTCTTCTGCTTTACAACCTCTAAATCAAGCAATCATAGATAGAGCACGAGAAAACATGGCCGCAGCAGAAGCGGAAGCTTTAATGCGACAGACAGAAATTGATACGTTAACTCCAGACAATAGTAATCCAAATAACACTGGTTCTGGTTCTGGTTCTGGTTCTGATAAGAATTTTGCTTCTATTTTAGCTAACATGAATAAAGAAATTGATCTTCTTAAATTAACTGCACAAGAGAGAACAGTTCTACAGGGTATCTTGAAAATAGAAGAAGAGCTGAAAAGAAATTTAACTGACCAAGAAAATCTTTTGGCTGTATCAACTCTTAGAAGTCTTGAAGTAGCTAAAGAGTCTGCCTCAATATACGAAGAAATCAAAGGTCCATTAGATAGTTACACAACCAGTCTCGAAGCTTTGTATCTTGTACTAGACACAGGAAGAATATCTCAAGATGCGTTCAATGTTTCTTTAGCTTCGTTGAATCAAACTATCTTAGAAACTGTGACGCAATCAGGAGATGGTTCGTTCGCGGACGGTTTCCTCTTGGGTATATCTCGAATGACAGAAGGAGTTAGAACATTTGCTGCTTCTAGCGGTGAAGTGTTCTCTGACTTCTTTGGTTCTCTCACAACAGGATTCGCTGATAGTGTTGGTAAAGCTATCGTTTTCTCAGAAAACTTAGGTCAGGCTTTGAAAAGTGTAGCCCAGAACGCTCTGGCTTCGTTGATCTCAGGGTTAGTGGAGATGGGAATCCAGTGGTTACTGAACGCAGCTCTTGGACAGTCAATCGCTGTTGCAGCAACGGCTGCTTCCGTAGCGACTGCCGCCACAACTGCCGCCGCTTGGGCACCCGCCGCTGCTCTGGCTTCTCTAGCAACTCTAGGAACGAACGCTGCTCCTGCCGCTGCTGCAATCGCTTCAACCGTAGCTCTTAGCACTGGTCTTGCTGCTGCTGGGGGATTTGCAGAAGGTGGTTTAATCACAGGACCAGGAGGTCCGAAAGAAGATAAAATACCAGCTTGGCTATCTAACAGAGAATTCGTGGTAAATGCTGATGCAACCTCTAAAAATCTTCCATTGCTAAAAGCCATAAACTCAGGTATGGATGTATCCAGACTTCTACCTTCTTTCGCTTCTGGGTCTAGTAGCGACAAGCCGAGCATGACTTCTGGGGGAATGAAAGTTTCTGTTCATAACTATACAGGGCAGAATGTTAAAGTTGAACAGATAAGTAAAGATGAGATAAGGATTATAGCTGGAGAAGAAGCTGAGAAAAAAATAAACGAGGTAACTCCAGAAATTGTAGCTGGTCAGCTAGTTGATTCGAACAGCACAATTTCATCAGCTTTTTCTGAGAACACAACTGCTGAAAGAAGAAGATAATGGAACATTATAATCTCATCCCAGACGTAAGTGGTTATGGAGCTACTTTCGGAACAGGATTAACATCAATAGATACAGATGGAGGTTTTCCTAGACTAAGAGCTGATCAGTTAATTGAACCAACCGAGTTTTCTGTAACTTGGGTCATGACTGTATCACAATACTTAGAGTTTTCTTACTTTTTTCAAAGAAAGATTTCTAAAGGTAGTTCTTCATTTACTGTAAATTTGATATCAATTCAAGGTAATGTCGAGCTACATAACGCTCAATTCGTTCCGGGGTCAGTAAGGCTAACAGATGCCACTGGTCTTAGAAGAATTGTCCAAGCCTCTATCCTCGCTGTTCCTTCAGTTGAATATTCTTCTGTGTTTATTATCTCAGACAGTATAGGAGAGTTAGCTGATGTAGACCAATGGTTGCTTTCTTTAGAAGAGTTGGTTAATGTTAACACTCAAGGGGGACTAGGTGTCTGATTACTCTGAATTCTTTTTATCTTCAGCGAGTTCTGTGGTGCAGCTAGAGACTTTTGAGCTAAGTCATTCTTCTTTCACAGAAACTTATCGTTTCGTAAGAAATGCGATCGGTGGAGTAACTGTGATTGATGAAAACAGTGTCTCTAAAGTGTTCGAATATTACCCAGCAAAAATAACTCCTCTTGGGAGTTCTGGAACTTTAGATCAATCAATAAACATTTCTCTTGGAGACTTAGGTGAGATAATTCCACTGGAGTTAGACGCAGTAAATGCTTCTGATACTTGGGAAGAAAAGCCAAAAGTAATCTACAGAACATACAGGTCAGATAATCTAAGCGTTCCTCTTTTTGGTCCAATAGAGTTAGAAGTTTCTAAGCTTAGTTTCAACAAGAAAGGTTCTAGCTTCGATGCCTCTGCACGTAGTTTTAACAATTTGTCAACCGGTATAATATTCGATTATATCAATTTTCCTGGACTGAGGGGTTATCTGTGAGTTTAGATTTTTTGTATTGGCAGGAATATCAAAAAGGAAGTCACACTTGTTGGGATTTCGTAGTGTTAGCTTGGAAAGAGCTAACTGGTATTGATTTGTCTCTACAAGCTGACTTTCCGGAAGGTCTCTCTAATCAGATGAGATTTTGGAAAAATCAGAGAAAAAGATTAATTCTTCTGAAAAAACCAAAAGATCCATGTATAGTTTTTCTTTTTAACGCTAAGAGAAATCCTCATGTTGGTGTATTCCACAAAGGAAGAATCCTTCACTTAGATGAAAACGGACCTACTGCCCAAATGAAATCAACAGTCTCAATGTTTTATAATAAAATGGAATTTTATGATGCCCCAACTACTGATCAGTGACAATCCACTGCAAGTCTCAGATTGGGAAATGGTCAACTGTAAGAGCATCGGCGAAGAGTTGTCCAAAAGGTATGATAAAATGCCTGATGGAGCTCGTCTTTTCTTAGGTCAGGTAAGTAATCATACAGATATAACTCCAAGGAATAAAGAAGGAGTAGAAATTCTTGATTCACTCCCTGAAGACTCTAGAGTCATATTCGTGAACTTTCCCGGTAATCCTGTTTTAATCCTTATAGCTGTGGTTGTCGCTGTCGCTGTTGCAGTAATTCTTCTGGTACCATCAATACCTACGGTTAACCGTAGAAACTCTCGTCCAGGTTCTTCAACCAATAGTCTAGTTTCAAGGACTAATGGTCCAAGACCTCTTGCTAGAATTAACGACTGTTACGGACAAGTAAGGATTATCCCAGATTTGGTTGGTCCGACCCTTACTAGGTACGAAAGTAATAAAGAAGTTGAAATTTCCCATCTCGTGTTGGGTCGTGGGGAATATGACATAGCTGATATAAGAGATGGATCAACAGAGTTGGCAAATATATCAGGAAGTAGTCTTCAAGTCTATGGTCCAGGAACGAGCGCAAGCACTAATATATCAAACTCAGATTCTCCTGTTCTTTCTATCGGGGATAGTATAACCTATGGTGTTTTTACCGCTCATAGAATGAACGAGGTTAATGGTCAGGAGTTAGAAGCTCCTAACTTAAACACTTTCGTTGGTAACAACAGATTGATTTTTGAATGGCCAGATGGAATCAGAGAGTCTGGAACTTCTGGTGCAACTATTGAATTTGATACTTATTTTTCCGCAGGAGATACTATCAGTTTAGACGCTAGCTCAGTAGAAACAATTACTTCTGGGGGAAGTGTAGTTTTGAATTTGTCTGGTACTTACGAAATACTAAGTTCTGATGCAGGAGCGATAACTCTCGTGAATCCTTCTTCGGTTAATTCTGCGTGGAGTGACATAGGAGACGCTACGACTGATGAAAGCGAAGTTTCTAGCGGAACTTTGATAGGTCTTGTTTCGGATGTATGGGAAGGTCCCTTCTTCATTGGGCAATATGTTAATCCCACGAGCATTGTCTGTAATTTCACTGCTCCTCAAGGTCTTTATAAAGATAATGGTAGCTTACAGACTTCTACATCAGTTATTTTACAGGTAGAAATAACAGAGTGTGACTCAACAGGCACTAACACTGGAACTCCTGTAGTTCATGGGGTTACAATCGTTGGAAGTAACAAACTTAAATCTCAAAGAGCAATTACTTTAGACATAGAAAGTCTTCCAGGAGATAAGTTTTACAACATAAGAGCTAGAAGAACTTCAGATTCGGATTTAGAATTTGATGGAACTGTAGTAGATGAAATTAGATGGAGTTCTTGTTTCGGAGTTAAGGATCATCCTGCTCATGTTTACGGAGATGTGACTAGTATAATCGCTAGAACTCTAGCTACCGCTGGAGCTCAGTCACTTAAAGAGAGAAAATTGAATATGCTATGCACCAGAAAAGTTCCTTCTCGGAACTCTACTGGTGTCGCTGGTTCTTTAGATATTAGTTCTTCTCCAAGAGAAATTGTTCCTAGTATATTTGAAGATCCAGTTATTGGAAATCAAGACTTATCTAGTTTTGATTTTGAGAGTCTTGATCAAGCGTGTACAGATGTAGAAGCTCATTTTGAAACTGGTATCCCACTAATCTATGGAGCTATATTTGATGACGTTAATGTTTCCCTCGAAGAGATGATATCTTCAGTGTGTGAAACTTGTTTCATAAAAGCCTACCGAAGAGGTAGTCAATTGATGTTCAGGGCAGAAATTCCAGATGACATTCCAGTTCTTTTGTTTAACCATAGAAACAAAAGACCAAACACGGAAAAAAGAACTGTTAGATTTGGAATAAACAATGACTACGATGGGGTAAAAATTGAATGGAGGGATGTTAATGGAGAACCTTTCTTTAAAGAACTTCCTTCTTCTGGATTAGCCAGACCGAAGACAGTTAATCTGCTTGGGATAAGAAGTTCTCAACATGCTGAACTCCACGCTCATAGAGCTTGGAATAAGATGCAATATCAGAATTTATCAGTTTCTTTTGATGCTCTACAAGAGGCTGCTCTGATATCGGTTAAAGATGTTGTTATTGTAGCTGACAACACAAGACCTGATGTCATAACTGGAGAAATTAAATCACAAGACAATCTAACTCTTTCTGTTATCCCAAACAGAGAAATTCCACTCGGAGTCACGTACACTTGTCAAATTCAGTTTTATAATGGAATCGTACAATCTGTCGGGGTATCTTCTGTAGAAGCTAGTTCTATTATTCTTTCAGAACCTCTTGCTTACCCAATAAACACAACAGACGGTTCTTATGCGAAATCGACTTTCTCTTTAGTTTCAGTACCTTTGTCGAGAACTTCAACTAGAATGATTGTAGGTAAGAAAACAGCTAAAGATGGTTTTGTCTATGGTCTAGATCTAATAAATGACGACGATAGATATTATGAGAACGACAAAATGTTTGCTGTTTAATGTTGTATAGAAGCTATTCTTAGTGTAACGTAACAAAAAACAATCGGAGTTATCATGTCCTCAATCACTCAAACAGACATTGACAATGGGAAAAGAGATCTTGATGACCTTGGTCAAGTTGTCAATGGTGCTGTAGATTTGAACGGTACAGGAACTTTATCTACTAGATTAGGTGTGGTTCTTAAAACTTTGCTTAAACAAGAAGTCTCGACAAGTGAGGATAGAATAGCTGCTGCTGCATCTGCTGATGAAGCGGAAGCATCCGCTGCTTCTATCAATGTTGATAAAACTGGAAACGCTTTGAGCTACATTCGCGTTAATGCTGCCGAAAACGCTTTTGAAATTCTCACTCCTGCACAGGTTTTGGCTGCGATTGGTGGGCTTGCTACGGATGGAGACGGTTCAGCACTGACCGGCGTTAGGGTGATAGGTGAAGTCGCAGCGTTTGCGTTTACTACGGTTCCGACTGGCTGGCTTGAATGTGACGGGTCAACAGTATTACGCACCACCTATTCAGCGTTATTCACAGCGATTGGGACCACGTTCGGCGCAGGTAACGGGTCAACGACTTTCAAAATCCCCGACCTTCGCGGCGAATTTGTGCGCGGCTGGGACGACTCACGCGGTATCGATTCCAGCCGAGCCTTTGGTTCTGCTCAGGCTGATGCACTTGACGCTCACAACCACCTAACGGTTGTAGATACAGCTTCGTCTGGGGGGTTTTCTTGGGCGGGTGGCGACCACATCCGACAAAGCGGGTCATATGGAGACAGCACCTATAGATTGCAAGGATCAAACGGAACCCCGTCAGAGGGTCTTACAAGTGACACAGGCGGCAACGAGACACGTCCACGCAACATTGCAATGATGTATTGCATCAAATTCTAAGGGGAACCCTGTGCAGGAATTATACCACTATAACGGAGAGACTGGTGAGTTTGTTGGCACATCTTCAGCTCGTCCTGACCCGATGGAAGAGGGCCGCTATCTCGTTCCGGCCAACGCAACAATCATTCCCGCCGCCCCCCAGAAGGGCAAGGTTTCTGTTTTTTTGAACGGCGCTTGGTCCAATGTGGACGACAATCGTGGCGACGTTTATTGGCTACCGGATGGCACCAAAGTTAAGGTTGATACGCTCGACCACGTAAAGCCGTCCGATGCACTTGTGGTCGAGCCACAAGCGTCCATAGAAGACGAACGCAACAACTCCACCCTAACCCGTGCTGCGTTCGCAATCGGAGCGGCAAACGCAGGTTGGATAACAGAAACCGAAGCGGAGGAATGGGGTGCAGGTGTGGCAATCCCATCTATCGCGGCAAACGCTATTGCCGCGCTTCCCGAAGCTGATCGTTTTGCAATGCGAGTGTCCGTTAGAACTCGGCAAAAGATTTGGCGGACTGATACGCTGGTTTTGATTTTAATGGCGGCACAAGACCCGAAAGTCACAGCGGAACAGATGGATACGTTTTTCGGGATTGGCGCGTGATCGTGGGCTTTCTAGACAACTAAGATGCAGGCTACTACTGATGACCGAACAAAATAATAAATCTGACATACGTTTCAGTAATCGTCGACGAATGGCGTGGATATCTTTCTGGTTCATGCTTGTCGTCGGAGGATGGATGCTGATCTATGGTACAACCCAAGACGCAGCAGCAGAACGTGTCGAGAAACTCTCTTTCCTCTTGGGTTCATTGTTTGGTATGTGTACGACTATTATAGTCAGCTATTTCACATCTTCTACTTTGACCCAAATAAACGACACTAAGTTTGGAGCCGTAGAAGACACTGTAGAGGGCAACGATGGTAATGGTAAGGCATAACACCCAAACAGGCAAACAGGACCTAAATGGCGGCGCTGTGGTGGTGCTGGTTGCACTGTGGTACACTACCCCAACACTGGCGCGTCTGTAGAGGTCTAAGTTATGTCATCATTTCTAATTTCGCTGTTCGGAAAACGGGCTGGGGTTGCATTAGTGAAGTTTTTGCCGTATCTTTTGGTTGTGTCAATTGTCCTTTTGACTCTGTGGTGGGTTGATGGTAACGGCTACGACCGTGGTGTCGAAGCAACAGAACACAAATATCAAACAGCGATTCAAGAGGAACGTTCTCGTCAATCTGAAGCCAATGAAGAGGCTCTGGCAGAAGCGAGGCAGCGACAACTGAAACTTGAGAGATTACTTCATGAAAGAAATACAGAAATTGAAGAGTTGTTACTCGAAGGTTCTGAAGACCCTGATGCTGATCGCCGTGCTATTAGCGACGACAGCGTGTTTAGACTCAATCGGCTCCGTTGAACCACCAATTCTAGTAGACCCACCTCTTGGGTTCACTGTTGCTTGCGAGCGACCTGTTCTGTTACCTTCTCGATCATTGACTCAAGCAGAGGTAGAATCTTTTTGGATAAGTGATAGATCTAATCTTATCAGTTGCGGATTGCAGCTTCAAGCCCTCATCGACTTCTATGTGAAGCGAGATACAAGGATAACTAATACATGAATTTTTCTTTCCCTGAGTTGATTTCCCTGTTGGGTCTACTCTTAATGGCATTGGGTCTTGTGATAACTACGGTCTACAACATCTGGCGAAAAGTCATCGCTAACTCAGAAGCCTTATCTGATTTCAAATTGAAAGTAGCCCAAGAATACGTCGGGGCTTCTAGGCTGGTTGCAATGGAACAAAAAATGCTGCTCAGTGAGGAGCGGCTTCACTCAGCATTAGGAAATCTGGCCTCGCGCATTGACAGACTTCTTGAAAGAATGGAGAAATAATATGACTTATTTTCTTGGAGAACGTTCAAAAGAAAATCTCAAAGGTGTTCACCCAAAGTTAGTGGAGATGGTTGAGGAGTGTATCAAGATCACACCAGTTGATTTTACAATCTTGAATAATGGAGGTCTTCGTACTGCTTCTATGCAGATGAAGCTTTTCAAACGAGGTGCCTCAAAACTCGATGGTCGCAACCGAAAGTCAAAACACCAGAAACAAGAAAGCGGCTTCGGTGAAGCTATCGATCTGGTTCCGTATGTCGGAGATCCACGTTGGGAATGGCCTTTGATTTACCCGATCGCAGGCTGCATGGCTTGGTTGAGTCGTGAGATGGACGTTGAACTTCGGTGGGGTGGTGTATGGGACAAAGAGCTCGATGAGTATGCTCCTAAATCTCTGAACAGTCCAGAACAATACGCCAATGCGATTAAAAAAGCTGTTCGTGCATACACTATTCGGAATCCAGGACCTGACTTTATTGATGGTCCACACTACGAGATGCTGCGCTAACATACTATTAGGGAAGCCAAGTAGAGTCATCGTTGTTTTCTATGTTGTTGTTATTACTGCAAAGATTATCGCTGACTTTACTTGCACCCCTGCCACCCCTAGTTTCTAAATTGCTGGGGTTGCTGTGTTTAGCTGGGGTTATATTTTAGTAAAGTAAGTAAAGTAAGTAGAGTCAATGATAAATAAATATAATAAAAACAAAGGGTTAAGATGCCCTCACTTGGGGTCAAGCGACGCTTCACGAATGAAGTCAGTAGAGTCAAAGATGTTGTCATGATAACCCACTTGGGTTAACCTGCAATCAGAAAAGGAGCAAACATGGATATCAAAGATTACCCTCACACAGTCAAACCGTTTGATCATCAACTTAGTCACCTCGCAGATCACGTAGAGCAAAAGTCATGGGGCTTACTTTGGGAGCAGGGAACTGCAAAAACAAAGCCTATTATTGACACAGCTTGCTTTCTATACGAAAACAAAAAGATAGATGCTTTGGTAGTTGTCGCTCCTCCTGGAGTTGAACGAAACTGGAACACAGATGAAATTCCAAAGCATATGCCTCCAGAATATGTGTTCGACACTATGGTATCGGTATTTCTAACAGCTAAGAAAAACACCAAAGCCCACAAACGATCTATGGAAGCCCTGATTCAATGGGACGGTCTTGCTGTTCTTCTCATTAGTTACAATGCGTTTATGACGAAAGAAGGAAAGGAATTTGTTTGGAAATTCTTAAAGAAACGGAAGTGCTTGTATGTCCTTGACGAAGCCCACAACGTCAAAACACCTAACGCAAAACGCACCAAGTCAATTGTCGCTTCTGGCAAATATGCTGACTATCGCCGTATCCTTACCGGAACTCCCGTGGCTGTCGGACCATTCGACCTCTATAGTCAAATTCGTTTCCTTGACGAATACTTCTGGAAAAACAAAGGAATCCACGGATCAGTAGAGTTTCGTCAGTTCTTTGGGCGCTGGTTCACTCGTGCTGAACATCAACAACTGCATGGTTTCGATCCTGGGTACGACCAACTTCTTGAGTATCAGAACATTGATCTACTACGCAAATGGTTGACTGAAATCACTGATCGTGTACTCAAAGACGATGTACTTGATCTACCTCCGAAACTATACTCTAAGCGTTACTTTGATATGAGTCCTGCCCAGAAAGCGGCATACAAAGAACTTAATGAAGAACTTATGATTGAAGTTGGGGGAGAGGTTATCACTGCCGAACTTCCGATCGTTAAATTGCTTCGTCTTCAACAAATCGCCTGTAACTATGTTCCTGTCGGTGAAGATGAACCAGTTCATATGTTTTCTGAAAAGAATCCGCGACTGACAGTCATGGAAGATATCCGCGACCAGACATTCCAGCCAACTATTGTGTGGGCGCGTTTCACTCATGACGTAGACCAACTGATGGACCTTTTGGGTAAAGAAGCTGTACGTTACGATGGATCAGTTGATGATGATACTGCCGAGCGTAATAAATTAGCTTTCCAAGCCGGGGACGCTAAATGGTTTGTTGGAACAGCCCAAAAGGGAGGTCCGGGACTGACTCTAACTCAAGCGAAAAACATGGTCTACTACTCCAATAGTTTTCGTCTGATTGACAGACTGCAATCTGAAGACCGATGTCACCGTGCAGGAATGGACGAGCATCCGGTTAATTATATTGACATTGTAGCAAATGATACAGTCGACAATAACATCGTCGACAATCTCCGAAACAAAAGAGACGTTGCAGTGGAAATCCAAGGAGACAAATGGAAAGAATGGATCTAATCTCATGACTGTATTTGCAATTCAACAGCAAATGAAATTTGATGGGGTAAAGCGTGAGTTGGTTCCACGCTTCCCATCAATTTCCAAAGCCGAAAGGTGGGGCAGTATCGTCTATGTCCTCTCCCCTTCTGCTCACCCCTTCAATCCTGAACTTATACTTGGTGATATTCATGATAAGTTGTCTGGGTTCAATGATGATGACTTCCTTCTGCTTATCGGTAATCCTGGATTGATAGGAATGTCTACGGCTGTCGCTGCTTATTACAATGAAGGTAGAGTTAAATTCCTACAGTGGAGCGGACGACACGGAGAGTACACTAAGGTTGTCTCAAAGATATTTTGATGTTGTCACCTGCGGCCACTTGAGCTAGTGTTAACAAACTAACAGCCCAAGGATATAACCATGACAGATGACCCATACGCCGCATTCAAAGATGACGCTATTCCTGGAAATCTTGAAGTTGTATTGATGCAACTCGCAGATGAACTACAGGAGGCAGACGTTCTGATACTAGAGCTTGAGATAGCTCTTGAAAAAGCCAAAGATGCTCGCAAAGATATCGCCGAGCAACGAATTCCAGCTGCTACAGAAGGCATGAACGGGAAGCTTACTCTCAAAGATGGCCGGATACTTGAGGTTAAAGAAGACATCCGCTCCTCTATCGCTGGTGAAAAACGTGTTCCCGCTATTAACTGGTTAGATGCAAACGGATACGGTAATCTTCCCAAACGTCAAATTATTGTTGAGTTTTCTAAAGGAGAAGACAAAGCATTCAAGAAATTCGCAGCAGATTTAAGGCGTCGCAAGTTACCTTTAGTTGTGAAAGAAAATCATACCGTTCACCATGCAACTCTAAACGCATGGGTGAAAGAGCAGCTAAAAGAAGGTGTAGAATTACCCAAAGATACCTTTGGTATTTTCCGCCAACGAGTTGCCAAGGTGAAGGAATAGCTTCGGCTACTGGTCCAGAGACTGCCAGAATATAAAGTCTCATCAAACTCTAACGACCTAAGGAATAGCCTAATGGCAAAAGAAGTAGCGAAAGCTCAAGAACAAGCAGTCGTCAGTTACGACTACGGTGATGCAAAACACGAAGGCTTTGAAGGTGTAAAAGTCACAGACCTTTCTATTCCGTTTATCTCTGTTATGCAGAGCAACTCGGTTCTGGTTGAGGACGAAGACAACAACATCAAATCAGGTGATCTTGTAAACTCTGTTACAGGTGAAGTCATCCAACAGCCTTTAATCGTGCAGCCGATCCACAAAGATCACCTTTGGGCTGAATGGGTCCCTCGTACTAAAGGTGGTGGTCGCGGTGATTCCCACGAAGACGGTTCTGCTATTGTTCTGGAAATTCTCAAGAAAAACGGTGGATCACGCATTCCTCCTGAAGACGCAGATGGCAAACGTATGCCGTTCAAAACTCCAGACGGCATGGATCTGATCGAAACACATTATGTGTACTGTCTCATCCTGGATGAGACAGGAACAGAAACTGTTGGATATTGTGTGCTTCCATTCTCAAGCACTAAGATCAAAGTGCAGAAAGATTGGTGGACTTCTATGTACACAATCAAAGGTGCTCCACCTTTGATGGCTAACCGTGCCAAGGTATCTACGACCAAACAGACTGCTAAAGGCAAGAGTTTCTATAACTTGTCTATTCGTCCGTTCGGAGATACTTGGATGAGTTCACTTATCAAGCCCGACGAGGCTGGTATGTTGATGCTGACTGCGGCACGCGAATTCCGTGAAATGATCGAAGGTGGATTGGCTAAAGCGGCCACTGAAACCGAAGGTAAGGTCACGGATCAAGGGTCGGGTGACTCCTCGAGTGGTGGTGGTTCGAGTGCAGACACCGACGAAGATATGCCGTTCTAGGTCGGGCTGACTAAACGGTATATCACTGGAGGGTGGCGCTCCCAACGCTGCCCTCCAAACTTCTTTAGGAGGCCCAACAATGAAATTTAATGACCAACAAAAAGACTCGCTCAGTAAAGTTAATGAGTGGATCAATCATGGAGATTCTCAAGTCTTCCGCTTCTTTGGGTATGCGGGAACAGGTAAAACCACACTTGCAAAACACCTAGCTGAAGGAATTGATGGCGAAGTCATATTCGCAGCTTACACTGGCAAAGCCGCTCACGTCCTACGATCTAAAGGTTGTGAAAATGCCTGTACCATCCACAGCCTGATCTATCATAGTAGAGACAAAAGCCGTGTAAGATTAGTTCAGCTCGAATTAGAACTAGAGAACTTAATCAAAGAATTATCAGCAGCTAACTTGAAAGCTGATTTCATCGATGATCATCCAAAGGTACGACGTCTTCGATCAGATGTGAAAGCTGAGAGCGATAATTCAGAACAACCATTCTTCGTACTAAACACTGAAAGTGAAATACGTCAAGCAGAACTTATTATCATTGACGAATGCTCTATGGTCGATGAGCGTATGGGTAAAGACCTTCTATCCTTTGGTGTTCCTGTCCTTGTTTTGGGCGATCCTGCACAATTACCTCCAGTCGGCGGCGCTGGGTTCTTCACCGAGAACGTAAAGCCTGATGTCATGCTTACAGATATCCATCGGCAAGCCGGTGAAAGCCCTATCATCCGCATGGCAACAGAGACTCGCAACCAGATAGCATTGACAATCGGTGACTACGGTGATAACTGTGTGGTTTACCCAGAGGGAACGAAACTAGAGCCAGAAGCAATGCTTTCTTTTGATCAGATTCTAGTAGGCAAAAATACCACACGGCGTCTCACTAACAACAAACTTCGTCAGTTAAAAGGTATTGAAGATAAATACCCTGTGGTCGGTGACAGATTAGTTTGCCTTAGAAACAATAGTGAACTAGGGTTGCTAAACGGGGCTATCTTCGAAGTATCTGATGTCACTGCGGTCCTAGACCAAAAAGTGTTCATGTCTATGCATCCAGAAGACAGCATGGCCTCAATCGAAATATCAGCTCACGAACACCATTTCCTAGGTACAGAAGAAAAACTCGCTTGGTATGAAAAGAGAGAAGCTCAAGAATTTGCTTACGGGTATGGATTGACGTGTCATAAATCACAAGGTTCACAATGGCGCAGCGTTTGCGTCTTCGACGAGAGTAACTGTTTCCGCAAAGATAAATGGCGGTGGCTTTATACTGCGATAACCAGAGCAGCAGATGATGTAGCTGTCGTTAGAATGAAAAGGTAACAAATGCGAACTCAGGAGAAACGACGAATGGTTGGTCCACAAAACCCACACTGCGATGCTGTCGGAGCAGAAAAATACCGAGGCAAAAATGAAGATCATAGAGAGGCCACAAATCGGGTAGCTGGTTTCCTTCAAGATAACCACGAACATTATATGGCATTTCGAGAATGCACAATGGATCAGCGGTTTATGCCTCCTGGTCGAGTTCAAGCTGGAGCAGGTTCTCTCAAGAACGTAACTCTATTCAATTGCTTTGTTATGCCAACTATACACGACAGTTTCGTTGATGGTCCAACTGATGAAGAGCGCAAACAATACATTGACTCTATTGATGGAAACACTATTAGTTTCAAATTCTCAAACCACCTAGGATTCGCTCCAGAAAGCATAATGGACGTAGCTAAACTGTCGGCAACAACTATGCGACAGGGTGGCGGTGTTGGTTACGACTTCTCAACTCTACGTCCTTCGGGTGACATCATTAAAGGTGTAGACTCTACCACAGACGGTCCTCTAGTGTTTGCTGGTATCTATGACGCAATCTGCAAAGCTACATCATCAGCAGGAAACAGACGCGGCGCACAGATGATGGTTATGCGGTGTGATCACCCAGACATCGAAGAGTTCATTCGTGCAAAGCAGGTCAGTGATCCAAACATTCCTTGGAACATGCGGCCTCTCCGAGGTTTCAACATGTCAGTGGCTGTTACTGACGAGCTGATGGAGGCTGTCAAATCAGACAGCATGTTCACATTGAAATTCAATGGCATTGATTATCGTGAAGTCAATGCTCGTGCTTTGTGGGACATGATCATGCGCAGCACCTACGACTGGGCAGAACCTGGAGTCCTGTTCATTGATCGTATCAACGAGATGAACAACCTGTACTATTGTGAAAAGATTGCGGCGACTAATCCCTGTGGTGAACAACCTCTCCCTCCTTATGGTGCTTGCCTCTTGGGTTCTTTCAACGTTGTTAAATATCTCCACAAAACTCCTAACGGTTCATGGACTTTCGATTGGGAACTTCTCGCACAAGATATTCCGAACGTAGTTCGTGCCATGGATAACGTAATTGATCGGAGCCGCTACCCTCTTCCTGAACAGCGTGTAGAAGCCCACTTGAAACGTCGTATGGGTCTCGGTCAAACTGGTCTAGCGAACGCCCTCGAAGCTATGGGTATGCCATACGGAACTCCTGAGTTCATTAAATTTCAAGATCGTCTTGGAGAGTTCATTGCAAATCACTGCTATCAAGCATCAGCTCTTCTTGCTGCTGAAAAAGGTTCATTCCCACTATATGATGAAACTCGTTATCTCTCTTCCAAGTTCGTCTTCTCTCTTTGGCCGGAAACTATCGATCTCATCAAGAAGCATGGTATTCGCAACAGTCACTTGACCAGCATTGCGCCGACTGGCACTATCTCACTTTATGCTGACAATGTATCGTCTGGCGTAGAACCTGTTATAGCCTACAAACAGAAACGTAATGTTATCATGACATCCGGTGTTCAGACAGTAGAGATTCCTGACTACGGCGTTGCCGTTCTTGGGCATAAGGGTCGCACTGTAACTAACGGAAACATCACTGCTGATGAGCATGTAGCTGTTCTATGTACTGCCCAAAAGTGGAGCGACAGCGCGGTATCTAAAACGTGTAACGTTCCTTCTGACTTTACGTACGACGAGTTCAAAAACATCTATATGTCTGCTTGGGAAAATGGTGCCAAAGGTCTGACAACATATCGTCCTGCCGGTAACTACGATGAGCCTATCAAATCTGCTGATGATGTTCAAGTTGAAGATGCTGGTGGGTCTTGCACTTTAGATGAGTTCGGTAGAAAAACTGGTGCCTGTGCAGACTAACTAAACTATTTGTCTTTACTGGACAATTAAGGGTTGCCTCGGATATGGGAATAAGTTAGGCTTAATTATGCCCAAGCAGAGGCAACCTTTGATATCAGATAAACGGAGAAATGATATGAACATCACCTTTAACGATACAGAATACGCTGAAGAAGACTTGGCTCAACTGTCCATTGAAGACCTTTTGATACTGCGCAATGAAGTGGCCGTCAGCCTCAGCGTCGCAGAAGTCAAAGGTTTCAAAGATCAAGCCGCTGGCGCTGCTCAGACTTGGAAAGCGCTCCTGCGTCACAACAAGGCTTCTGAAGTACCGAAAGCCAAAGCTGTCAAAGTAAAAGCTGAACCCAAAGAGCGTGGTCTGGCCAAATCTGCTGAAGCGAAGACGGTCAAACGTCCGAACCAGAAAATGTTTTCAACCATCACCAAAACTGGCGAACACGATGGTACTCAGGGTCGGACACATCGCTGGCCGAACTACACTGATGGCATGACCATTGTCGACGTCATTGAAAAAGAAGGCACTGAGCCATGGGACGTCTACAACTGGACTGGTCAAGGTATCATGACCATCACCGAACCAACCGAAGAAGAGTTCGTTGCTCGCAAAGCGGCTTGGTACACGAAGCATGGTTTGACTGATCCTGAATCTGCAAAAGCTGAAGCGGCTGCCGAACGAGCAAAAGCGAAAATTGAGCGTGACGAAGCTGCTGCTGTCAAGAAAAAAGAACGCGAAGATGCGAAACTTGCGAAAATCGCTGAGCGTGAAGCTGCTGTCAAAGCCAAGGCTGACGCGAAAGCCGAAAAAGAAGCTGCGAAAGCTGCTGCTGAATAATGTCTGAACTTCAGACACAAGCGTTCTTCAGCTTTGTTGAGGAACGCGAACAGATCCGCCTGCGAAAGCTGGCGGATTTGCCATTTCCCTGGACCGAAGACCAGATCCTGAGGGATTACAAATTCACCAATGTCCACAGACACCATGACCGAACCAGTAATGAACTGAGAGAGCGGTTCTACACTCCACATTTCAACGCCGACCCTGTTACTATTTTAATGAATGCTGCGACATTCCGTTATTTTGGAACCTATGAGTTCGCTTCTGTTATTGGGTGGACTGAGTCTCAACACATGACCTCTGAACACTGGGATATGGTTAAAGAACTCGCTAGAGACAGACTAGCGAACAAACAGCGAGTTTTCACTGGTGCCTATGTTATCACGAATCAAGGTATCTCTGCTCCAAAACAAGAAGTGGTAGTTGATTATTTTCTCAAATCTCTTCAAAAGAAAGCCTCTTTTCTCACTGCAATAGCTAAAGAAACTCAAAGCTGGGAAAAAGTTGCTACTGAGATGCGAAAGATCAACGGTTTTGGCGGCTCTGGGTTCATGACAAAAGAGATCTTGTTAGATACTACTTACACTGATTTCTGGTCTGATCCTGATGGACTGTTCTCTTTCCCCACTGACTGGAATGATTGGACACCTATCGGTCCAGGAGCCAGACGTGGTGCGGCTCGTGCTCTGGGAGATGAAACTGCAAAACCACTAAAAGAAGATAAAGCGTTCTCTGTTATCTGGCAGCTATGGTTTGAGCGTGATAAGTTCATCCCTGATATAGAGATGTGCCTTCATGATGTGCAGTTCCAACTTTGTGAGTTTGACAAGTATGAGCGTGTTCGTTTGGGTCAAGGACGACCACGGTCTCGATACAAAATACCTAAATAATCTAAAAGAGGGCGACAACTAGCACTTGTCTTTTGCGCCCTCTGCTATTATGGTGGTTAAACATAACCTGTTGGAGACAACCCAAATGAAAATATTAGTCGCACTTCATAAGTGCATGGACCTCGGTGGTATTGTTGATCACACCGAACAATTGATCGGCGGTCTTAAAGAACTAGGTCACACAGTTCAACTTAAAGAACTCGTATGGTCATTCCAAGCATCAGACCAACGCAAAACTGCAGACTGGTCTTTCGGACCAAGTAACATTCCTCATCACCAAGGCAAAGGCTGGAACTTTGCAAAAACAAATCGCATTCCTTATCGCGGCAGAGCTCACCTTAGCGGTGCCAAGCAAATTCTGGGCGGGTACGATCTCATTATCTGGACAATGCCTGTTCCAAGCAAAAATCAAGACAATCTAGGTAACAATGACTGGCCTGAATTGTATGATCTCCCATCCACTACCAAACAAATTGCGTTTGTTCACGATGGTAACGTAGTGAAAGGAGCCGGACATCTTCTGGCTATCCAAGATAAACTTTCTGGGCTTGCTTGTGTTCACCCTTGTGCTCTCAATGGAGCGGTTTTTGCAGACGTCCCACGAGCATTGGTCTTAAACCCACAGAAAAATCCTGTTCGTACTTATGCTAGATGGGACTGGAAGTCTCGCGGTTTCGTAAACATGCAAACTTTCAAAGCGTGGAAACATGCTCATGAACTAGTCGAAGCTATCAGGTATATGCCTAGCAAAAAGTCCGATGAGATGCGTGAAATAGCCGGCTTAGGCATTGAATATCGCTATATGACCAGTGAAGAAAAGTGCAAAGATGCTTATTTCCATGAAGATGGGACAAAGTTTTGGGATGCTGCTATAGAAAACGGCATGACTCATCATGACTATTGGGACAAAACTGAAGTTGACAATTATCTTGTTGAATCTCGAGTGCTTGTTGATCCATCATGGTCAAACAACTATTCTAAAGTCGGAGGTCATTTTAACCGAGTGGCTGTTGATGCTATGATGCGGGGTTGTGTGGTCGTGGCTCGTCAAAAAGGTATGGGTTCTGAATTGTTCAAAGCTGGTGAGCATTACATAGCTATTCCAGAAAATGCCGATTCTCAAGAGTATGCTGAAATCGTTCTGGAAGCCGGAAACCAATCTATCAAAACAGCCCAATGTATGATCGATGCAAATCAAGAACTTTTGCCATTGTTTGAACGGAAAACGGTGGCTCAACGTGTGATCGATCTTGCAAATGGGAACTGTGATGTAGAAGCAGTCCAGGGAACTGCGACACAAGCAATGAAAGCAAAAGTTGAAGATCAACTGTTTAATCACTTTGGAGTTTTACTATAATGCACATTATCAAAGCAAGAAACGTAGAAGACGCTCTTCTGTTGGGTGTTGATATGATCAATGAAACTGGTGTTCAGCGAGACAGCCGTAATGGTCCAGTGAAGCTAATGCCTCAACCAGTAACAACTGTCTACGAACATCCAAGAGAAAGAGTTATGTTCCTTCCTGAACGTGACTGCAATCCGTTCTTCCACTTCATGGAATGCCTCTGGATGATGGCAGGTCGTCGTGATGTTGAATGGATTAGTCGCTTCAATAGTGGTATGGTTAACTACACTGACGATGGAGTCAATTTCCATGGAGCCTATGGCTATCGCTGGCGAAACCACTTCCCAGATGGTGAATTCGTGATTGATCAGCTCGCTACTATAGCAGCCACTCTCAAGTCAAACCCTGACGACCGTCGTACTGTTCTGCAAATGTGGGACGCGACATCTGATCTTGGTTTCGAAGGTAAGGACTTTCCATGCAACCTAATCATCACGTTTCGTATCAACGTAGCTGGTCATCTCGATATGACTGTGTTCAATCGCAGCAACGATATGATCTGGGGAGCCTACGGAGCCAACGCTGTTCATATGTCATTCATGCAAGAAGTTATGGCTTCTTGGATTGGTGTCCCTGTTGGGTGTTACTGGCAGATCAGCACAAATTTCCACGCCTATCTCGAAACACTGAAAAAAGTAGAGCCTCTGTTGTCTCAGTCTGCTGGGTTCACTGATTACGAGCTTGGTAACGTGGAACCTTTCAACATTGTTAACTCTTCAATCGATACATGGTTTAGCGAACTGTCTATGTTCATGGAAGATGGCGCTAATGTGATGGGTTACACAGATCCGTTTTTCAAACGTGTTGCTGTACCGATGATGCTTTCTTGGGAAAAATGGAAAGATAAAGGTAATCCTGATCGTGTTGAAATGGCAATCGCTTCAGCAGAGAATATTGTCGCAACTGACTGGCAGAAGGCTTGTATTGAATGGTTGGAGCGTAGAGCGTGATTTATGAAATAGATGGAATTTTAAGTAAAATAAAATTCACTCGGGAGGCATCGGCAGTCAGTCGGTGTCATACCATTGCTCACCATGGAGAATATCCGGTAGGTCTCCATACTTTTAATATGTTAGCTACTTTAAGACTAATGTGGCCTGTTGCTCCTCTTGTCTTAGTTTGGGCTATACTAGAGCACGATATCCCAGAGAGACTTACTGGAGATATTCCTTCTCCACCTAAAGATCATGGAGTTGTAGGTAAAGATCATCTTAATAATTTAGAAATAATGATCAACACTGCTGTTTTCGGTTGTCACAATTTATCTTCACTAAACCCAGAAGAAACAACATGGTTTAAGGGATTAGATATTCTAGAACTTTATATGTGGTGTAAAGATCAGGAAATGCTCGGTAACAAAAATATACGAGTAATGATGGCTAGAATTGATAAGTTTTTTAAATTCAATTCTCATAAAGTTGCCAAAGAAATTGTCGACGTATACCACTTGTGTTATCATGACACTTGGGATATGTGTCACGACCTAGGAGATTAAAATGAAATCAATTCAAGTAGGTGGAAATCACTACTCCGCAGCTTACCAACACTGGGATTGGGCGATGGACGTTGACCTTGGTTATTTCGAGGCGGCGGCTTCCAAGTATGCTTTTCGCTGGTACAAGAAAAACGGTCTTGAAGACTTGGACAAGGCTCGGTCGTATTTAATTAAAGCTAAGGAAGGATATGTGAGTAGAAGAAAGTTTAACAGATGCTATCACGTTCATGTTCTCATGAATTGCCGTGAAAAAGCTAAAGAAAAGTATCGTAATTTTGTGAACAGTGCAAAGGTACCAGAGGTAGAAGCTGGACTGTGTCTTAGAATTGCTGAATGGCACAACGATACTGACCTCAGCGTTCTGATTGGCTTAATCAGTGCTTACATGGACGCCGTACAAGTGCAACTGGATGCAGGTGGTACCCTTGGCCCCCTTGCGCCGCTAACGGCCACCCAGCGGCAAAAAACAGGGGGTAGCGGACGTTCTAACGGTGCCACCACCCAAGCCACCGCTTCTAGCGCGTCCACAGACGTCGGTATTAATCATCCTTTCCCATTTGGTTATTGTCCAGGTGATCTCTAATGATCATTAAAGGATGGGCATCAGTGTTTGGTGAGATTGATATTGAAAGTGAAGTAATAGTTAAAGGGTGTTTTAAGAAAGACTTAAAGAAATTAACATTCGCTAGACCAATGCTTCTTGAACACAACACAGATAAAGTTATTGGAAGATGGGATATCATTAAAGAAAAAGAATATGGTCTATGGTGCGAAGGAACAGTGTTCGATGAAACCACACAGTTTTGGATTGATAAATGTGGAATATCTGGCCTTTCAGTACTTTTAAATGAAGTTAAAAAGAAAAGAATTAACGGTCTATGGTATCACGTAAAAGGAGAGATAGAGGAAATATCTGTGTGTTGTACCCCTATGAATAGAACAGCAAGAATTGTGGAAGTCATCAATGGTAAAGCAGACTAAACAGCAAGAAGCTAAAGCTAGGAACAGCGGAGAGTCCCCGTTGCAAATGTCGATGTTCATGCCCAAAGCAGAATGGAGACCTCCCTCTATTTCTGACCTTCCTTCTTGGGCTGGTGCAAAAAGGATAGCTATTGATGCTGAAACAAGAGATCCATCAATCAGTGCTGGACTGGGAACCGGACAAATGCGAGACGGCTATACCGTTGGATGGGCTTTTGCCATTGATGGAGGACCTAAACACTATTTACCTTTTCGACACGAAGGAGGTGATAACCTGGACGAAACAGAAGTCCTTCGATACCTTAGAGATAACATCAAAAATTACCGAGGGGAATTCGTTGGGGCAAATCTTGCCTATGATGTCGACTACGGATACAACGATGGATTTGAATGGCATAGAGATGCTAAATTCAGAGATATACAAATCGCCGATCCCCTTATCAATGAACTTGAATGGTCCTACTCTCTCACTAACATCGGTAAGCGTCACGGAATTGAAGCCAAAGATGAGACGCTTCTTATTGAAGCAGCAAAAGCACATGGACTGGATGCAAAGAAAGGTCTTTGGCGGCTACCAGCTCGTTTCGTCGGAGCTTATGGTGAACAAGACGTCACCTCTCCACTTGATATCCTACGAATGCAAGAAGAGAAGATTGAGGCGGCGGGATTGCGTGAGATATGGGACCTTGAAACAGACGTTCTCCCCGTACTCGTAAGAATGCGACGTCGTGGTGTGCGGATTGATTTTGAAAAACTAGAGTCTATTGAAAAATGGGCCTTAGACGAAGAGAAAAAAGCGTTAGACCTTGTGAAACGTGAGACAGGCGTCTCTATTGGGTTGGACAACATCTGGAAACCGAACCTCATAGCTCCTGCTCTTGAAGATATAGGTATGCGACTCAATAAAACTACGACTGGAGCACCACAGATTGATAAAGCTCTGCTCGGAGGTTCAGACCATCCTGTCCCTAACGCTATTCTTCATGCACGTAAAGTAAATAAGATCAGGACAACTTTCTCTGCGTCAATCCATAAATATGCTGTCAAAGGTAAAATACATTGTTCTTTCAAACAGATTGCAGCAGAAACAGAAAGCGGTGTTCAAAAAGGTGTTCGCTACGGTAGACTATCAGCCATTGATCCTAACTTGCAACAACAACCAAGTCCTGATCGAGACCCTGTAATCGCCGGTGAATGGAGGAAGATCTTCATACCAGAGGAAGGGGCAATCTGGGGCTGCAACGACTACTCTCAACAAGAGCCTAGGTGGACGACACATTTCGCAGCGCTCATGGATTTCCCAAAGGCAAGAGATGCCGCCAAGCGTTATCGTGAAGACCCAAGTACAGACAATCATGAAATGATGACTCGTATAGTTAATGGTGACAGCATTGTCGATAAGTGGATGTCGCAAAGCCCAAAGCAATTCAAACTAGAGCGAGGATTCTCTAAGGCTATCTACCTTGGGTTATGCTACGGAGAAGGTGGAGCTAAACTCTGCGTGGACATCGGCAAACCTACTCGTTGGGCACATATCTCAGGATGGGGTAAAAAACGCCGCATTGAGTACCATGACAGCAAAGAAGATGCGATGTCAGCCCGAATGGATATGGGAACAGGTTACTATAAAGAGATGGCTGGTGAAGAGGGTCAAGAGATACTGGATAAGTTCGACAGAGAAGCACCTTTCGTTGGAGCCTTGGCGAAAGCTGCGTCAGCAAGGGCTGAAGCTAAAGGATTTGTCAAGACAATATTTAATAGACACCTTCATTTTGAACAACGAGATGATGGTTCTTACGATTACACCCACAAAGCCCTGAACAGAGTTATCCAAGGTTCTTCTGCCGATCAAACTAAACTTGCCTTGGTAGAGATTGATAAAACTGACGCCTATCTACAACTACAGGTCCACGATGAGACTGATGGTAGTTACGGATCAGTTGCAGAAGCTGTTGCTGTCGGAGACATAATGAGAGACTGCGTTCTAAAGCGTTGTCGTCCACTTGTGCCGTTCAAAGTAGACTGTGAAGTTGGGCCTTCGTGGGGAGAAATTAAGAGTGTCTGATGTATGTAGTGTAAAGGGATGTAATTTCAAAGGAACTCTCAAAGCTGAAATGTGTGGTAAGCATAGAACACATAGCGACAGAAAAAGGTTTAACATGAATTCTCAACTTCAGAAACAGGTCCTCGGTTGGGCCGAAGGACAATTCGGAGTAAATCCTGAATTGAAAATCGCAATCCGTGGTAACAAAGAGATGGCTGAACTTGTTTCAACTATTTCCAACGGAATGGGAAAAAAGTCTATCGGCGAGGAATGTGCTGATGTAGCTTTTTTCCTAATTCAGATTTGCGAGAAAAACGGATTTGACCTAATGAAAGAGGTTGAAGCTAAACTCGTAATAAATCGCAAACGAGAATGGGGTATCGCCTCTGATGGTTCCCACCAACATATCGAAGGAACATAACTTGAAACACTGTATGATAGACTTAGAAACATTTGGTACCTCAGCGGGTTGTGTCATTCGCTCAATCGGCGCTGTTGCTTTTGATCCTAGAACTCCTCGTTTGGGCGCAGAGTTCTACAAGAATATTACGGAAGAAGATCAAATTGCATGTGGAGCTTTCAAAGATCCATCCACTATCAAATGGTGGGATTCGCAAGGCGATTCTGCTAAAGAAATTTTGGAACCAAACCAGATGGATCTAAAAACTGTTGTCAATGGATTCAACAATTTTTGGAAAGAAAATAAGTTAAAATTCGCTTGGTCTCAAGGATCTAACTTTGATAGTGTCTTATGGGAAGCAACTTGTAAGTTAGTCGGCGTTAGACCACCTTGGCAGTTCTACAATACCCGAGACACTCGAACTGTCTACGACATGGCTGGTCTTAACACAAAGACCATTCCTCGCAAAGGAATCTACCATTATGCTTTGGATGACTGCAAACATCAAGTTCGATGTGTTTACAAATCTTACATGATGCGCGATGGAGTAACTGAACGATGAATGATGATAAAATGTTTATGAAACACGCAGTTCATGCAAGCAAATTCAGTCCTGATCCTTCCACGAAAGTAGGTTCAGTGGTTGTTCTTGGGGGCGCTGTGTTCTCCGTAGGCTTCAACCAATTTCCTAGTGGAGTACTAGAAAGTGATGAAAGACTGAACGATCGTACTCAAAAATACCCAAGAGTAATACATGCAGAAGCAAACGCTCTCGTCGAAGGGGCAAGATTGATGCATCGAGAACGACCACTTCTTGGGTTTGAATGGGCCACTCTCTACACCACCGAATTTCCTTGCTGTTCCTGCTGTGGGCTGATTATTCAACATGGTATTAAGAGAGTTGTGTCCCAAGATTTAAGTAGTGATTACGCCGAAAGATGGGCAGAACAGATTGAAATCTCTAAGTCTATGTTTAGTGAATCTGGCGTAGAACTAGTGGTAATTCCCCGATAACTAGAGGTTGTCAATTGCCACCTCAACAGCTAGTATAAAGGTTCACGATATGTCGGAAGCTACCTCACGTTCAAACTTAGTTAAAAGGCTTAAAACGCTTGACGCGGTGTCAATCGAGAGTCCTTCTACAGGACTAGGAATTCCGGACGTATTTTTTATCGGCGGGGTGATCGAATGTAAGTGGTTAAGATATTGGCCTAAGACGGCAGATACAAAACCAGTGAAATTCGGTCACCCTTTATCCAAAGAGCAGCAAGTCTGGCTTTGGCGAAGAGAACATCGAGGAGGATTGGCGCTAGTGTGTGCGCAAGTTCAGAAGTCTTGGTTCTTTTGGTCAGGAAAGCAGATCAAGGAAGAGAAACTATGGGACAACATGACGAGACCGGAAATGATATCAAAAGCCCTGCTCTATTACCCGAACGGACTACAGACAGAAAGCCTCTTGAGCTTTCTCAAGGAGAACGCAGCTTAATTTATCGACGTCGTATGGGTTTCAGTCAGAAACAAATGGCAGCTATTTCTGGCGTCAAGCGACGCAAATATAGCGAGATGGAAACACAAGGGGTTGATAGTCTAGCTATCGTAGCTTCTGTTGATCCACTAACCAAAGCTGAGGAGTGTCTCATAATGAGACGTCGCTCTGGGTGTACCCAACAGTATTGCGCTGACTCTATGGGAATTACTCGATATTGGTACAACCTTATGGAAAACGGCAAAGCGCCTTCCATTAAACTGGAGGTTTTCTGGAATGAAAGGTGAGTCACAACGCGCTATAGATTTCCTACAAAAGTTCTACCCAAAGGGACCTTGGCTTCTCACCTCAATTCAAACAGATCGTAAAGCTATTGACACAAAACCGTTCGGTCCGAAATCAATTGAAGAGTGTATGTTTTGGCTTGAAAAATACAACGGTGATCGCAATATATATTTCACGGTCAACCAGCCTAACATTGCTTTTCTAAAGTCAAGTGGAGTCAAAAAACCAAACAAAGAAGACATGTTTGAAGCTCATTGGTTGCATGTCGATATAGACCCAGCGGAAGCTTCAGCAGACGAAAAAGATATGGATGGTTTCATTAAAATGGAACGAGAGCGTATCCTGAGCGTATTGACTGATCGTTTACCAAAAGGCATAGAAAAACCAACGGTGATCATATTCTCCGGTGGTGGATATCAGGCTTTCTGGAAATTAGATAAACCTTTCCGAATAGATGGAACTGAAACAGCGTGGAGTGAATTTGAACTATACAACAAACGTCTAGAACAAGTGTTCGGAGGCGACCACTGCCACAACGTAGACAGGATAATGCGACTTCCTGGGACAGTTAACGTTCCTGATGCAAAGAAACGCAAAAAAGGCCGCACAGAGCAACTCGCAAAGCTGTTAGAGTTTGACAAGAAAAACTCTTATTCAATAGAAAATTTCAAGAAAGCGCAGGCAGTTCAAACTTCAGGTCCTGGACGCCATGATGGTGGTGAGTACGGTATCAAAGTTGATATTCCTGGGAATGTTGAAAAAATTGCTGACCTAAGTGAATTAGACGTGTGGGAAGTTCCCGATAGAGTTAAGGTTATTATCGCACAAGGACAGCATCCAGATCAACCAAAAGAGGGTGATAATTCTCGGTCTGCTTGGCTGTTTGATTGCGTGTGTTCGCTGGCCAGATGTAACGTTCCAGACGGTGTTATATTTGCAATTTTGACCGACCCTGAGTGGGGGATTGCGAGCAGTATTGTTGAGCTCAAAGGAGGTGCTGAAAAGTATGCAATTCGCCAGATCAAGCGGGCAAAAGAGTACAGTGAAGATCCCCATCTAACAAAGATGAACGACCGACATGCAATTATCGGTAACATTGGAGGAAAGTGCCGCGTCATCGAGGAGATCGAGGATGATGTTCTGCACCGCAGTCGTATCACAATGTCAAGTTTCGAAGATGTTCGTAACAGATATGGTAACATTCAAATTCAAATCGGTTCTACTGACAAGGGTGATCCTGTTCATATCCCCTTGGGTAAGTATTGGATTAATCACCGAATGCGTAGACAATACGACACTATGAAGTTCATGCCTCAGGGTGATCAACCAGGAGTTTATAATTTATGGCGAGGATTTAATGTAGAGCCAATTCCCGGCGATTGTTCTATTTATCTAGAGCATCTAAAAGAAAACGTATGCAGTGGAGACAAAGGACATTATGATTACCTCATTAAGTGGATGGCAAGAGTTGTTCAGACACCTGCAAGTCCGGGAGAAGTTGCGATTGTCCTTAGAGGAGGAAAAGGTACTGGTAAAGGCTATTTCGCAAGAACATTCGGCAGGCTCTTTGGAAGACACCATCTTCACGTTGCTAATCCTTCACACCTTGTCGGAAACTTCAACGCTCATTTACGAGACGTTATATCTCTGTTTGCGGATGAAGCTTTTTTCGCTGGTGATAAGAGACATGAAAGTGTTCTCAAGATGCTTATCACTGAGGACAGTATTCCAATTGAAGCCAAAGGAATTGATACCGAACCCTATCCCAACTACGTTCACCTCATCATGGCTTCGAATGACCCTCACGTTATCAGGGCCACAGGGGACGAGCGCCGTTACTTCGTACTAGATATGGGGGACGGTCGTAAACAAGACTCAGGTTTCTTTAAGTCACTAACTCACCAAATGGATAATGGTGGATATGAAGCTTTACTGTACCATCTACAAAATGTAGATATGACTGATTTCGAAGTTCGTAACGTACCTCAAACTGAGGCGCTAAACGAACAGAAACTAATGTCTATGGGTGTTGAAGAAGAATGGTGGTATCACAAACTCTGGGACGGTTACGTACTAGAAGGTCACGACAGCTGGATGCGTGATGTTCAAACAGAGTTGCTTGAAAAAGACTACACTAATTACGCTGACAAATGGAAATTTGCGAGAAGAGGCAACGCCACTCTCTTAGGTCGTTTCTTAAAAAGTGTTATTCCCCACATAAACAAAATGCAAAAGCGAGTTACTGTAGAGGAGTACGATCAAGGAACAGGAGGAACCCAGAGAACTAAGAAAAGATTATACCATTACGACCTTGGGAGCTTAGATCAGTGTAGAATATCATGGGACAAAGTTTATGGTGCTCGTGATTGGCCTTCTCCCGTTGAACTTGATCCAGGAGAGATGGAGGTTCCATTCTAATGACTTGTACATCACCATGTTTTGATTGTCCTTATTTAAGAGACTCTGAGAAACTAAAAATCGCCGACACTGTAATATTCGATTTCGTATTCAAACATCACACAATAGATGGAGGACACGAACCTCATATTTGCCCAGAGCAAGAAGACATCTGCTTTGGGCAGATACAAATGATAGCGAATGGATACAAGACCGGACTAGATCCGTTCTCTGAGATCGGAGAAGCTGTTGAAGAAACTGCCCCTAATGATAAAGAATATTTCAGCGGTTCTTGGGAATTTATAGCTTACCACGAGCTCTAGGGACGCGCTAGATGCCGTTGCTTACCCTGCCCTACCCCTACAGCATTCAAGGCCGTCCCTGCCCCACCGTATAGGGCAGGGATACAAAGGTTTGGTCAGTTTGGCGGCTACTGTGCTACAATAAAGTTCAATTATTGGAGGCTACCATGAAACCACTATTAGCAGGAAAATTCTTTGAAGAGAAAGTTGCAAAACAGCTTCCTCTTTATGGACAAATCAAATACGATGGAATTCGTATTTTTGAGAACCACTCTGGCGTTGCTTCTACTCGATCGTTAAAAGCTGCCAGATCAGAGCAGCTTCAATCTTTCTTTGCTTATAACAAAGATATACTACGAGGCTTAGATGGTGAGATCATCTGTGGTGATCCATATGCTTCAGGATGCTATTCTCGTACAGACTCTGCTGTCATGTCGTTTAACAAACCTCATGAAGACATGCGGTTCTATGTGTTTGATAAATGGGATGAACCAGGAACTTTTGAAGAAAGAATGAAAGTTGTTGAAGAAATCTGTGACTATTTATGGGTTGGACAAGTCAAAGTTTTACCTGCTGAGACAACTCTGTTTCATACCATGGAGCAGGTGTGGGAATTCTACGAAGAGCAGACCCTTCTTGGGCATGAGGGGATTATTCTGCGTCGACCTGACTCCTACTATAAATTTGGCCGAGGTTCTCCAGTGCAATGTGAGTGCATCAAAATGAAAGAAGGAGGCTGGATAGATACAGAAGTTCTTATTACAGGCTTTTATGAAGAGAATGAGAATACCAACGAAGCTAAGAAAAATGCTCTTGGGAACACTCAGCGCTCTGGACACAAAGAAAACTTGCTCGGCAAAGGAACTCTCGGCGGCTTCGAGATATCAGGAAAGTTGTGGGATGGGCGTGACTTTGATGGTCACGTCGGCGGTGGGGAAGGACTTACCCAAAACAGCAGACAAGGTTACTGGAATCAACGGGATGAGCTGATCGGTAAAATTGCAAAGATAAAATACTTTAAGATTGGTGTGAAAGATAAGCCGCGTTTTCCTCAGTTCCTTGGGATCCGAGACCCTCTTGATATGGATGCAGAGCAATTGGATATGTTCAAATGAGTTGGGGACTTTGGATCTATAAGAGTTGTCCAGTAATAGGAGATTGGATTAAAGTAGATTGCACATATTCAGATACCTTAGAAACTCGTACGTTCCAAGGTTTAGTGGTTTCAGTATCAGATAATCGGATTGTAGAAATCTGCCCTAGACCACCAGAAGATAACAAATACTTTGCAAAAAGATGGGCGAAAAAAGCTTTATCTGAAGGTGTTGAAGTCATGAGAAAGGCTACGGTAGACGCATGAACCACGAAGAACTCAAACAGAAACTTCTCAAAGGTATGGGTGGGAAACCACCTATGGCTGCTCGAGAGTCATGGGCGGCGTTCCAAAGAGAACGTGCGACAGAGTTTTGGTACAACTACGAGTGGATCAAGGTTCCACAGTTCCACGCTTGGGCTTACGATTGTCCAGACGTAGATAATGGTCTCGGTGGATCTCAAGGAACTACTATAAGAATAATGAATTTTGGAAGACAAAAATAATTTGTCATTGGTAATTTGTAAGGTTAATATACCTTATAAGAATTAAACATAACGGAGATAGTAATAATGGCGAAACTTCATGAGTTGTTAGCGGTAATGGCTGACACCACCAACGCAGCGCAAGCGGTGACTACCGAGACTAGTACTGTGTTTGCGAAAAAACCTGACCATTTTCGCGGTCAGTCCAAAACAGTGAATTTCTTTGAAAGTAGCCGCGAAGGTGAAAACACTGTGGAAAACAAGCAAATGGTGACTACTGTCGCCGACAAGCTTGATCACGCTTTCAAAAGCATAGGTCGCCATTATGATGCTCTGTTGCAGCTTGAAGAGGCCAATGGACGTGCTCGAGCAGACCTCATTGTAGATGGGACCACCATCCTCAAAGATGTCCCAGCGACCTTTCTTTTGGGCATGGAAAGCCGCCTCAAAGCTGTTCGGGAAATGATCCTTAACATTCCAACTCTGGAAATGTCTATCAAATGGACACCGGACGCCAATCTTGGTGAAGGTACTTATCGTTCAGAAGCTACTGTGTCTATGAAGACTGAAAAGTCTCTTAAATCACGAATCCTGGTAGAGCCAACGAAAGAGCATCCAGCCCAAGTGGAGAAATGGAACGAAGACGTTTCCGTAGCTCGTATTGAAACAACTCACACTTCAAGCATGATCACACCGCACGAGAAATCGGCGATGATTCTTCGGTGTGACAAAATGATCTCGGCTGTCAAGAAGGCTCGCCAACGAGCGAACACTGTTGACGTCAAAGATCTAAGCATTGCTAAGGAAATCTTCGGATATATCCAAGGCTAACTTATTGCATCGGGCTATCAGCTCACTCGTGAGGGGAAGTAACTGTCTCTAAGAATCGGGACAAGTCGGCTCGACCTGATGCACCATAGATCCCATAGGGGATAGACTGAGACTGAGACTGAACTATGCGGGTGGAAAAACTCTAAGGAGTAAACAAATTCCCGTGACTCATATTTGAGAGACTTATGCCCCTCAATGTGAGAAACAAAGTGACTGGAGACAAGAGGTTTCTTAAACAATGAAGTCGCTGGTTCGAATCCAGCCCCGCCATCCAACACCCTTTAGTTGGACTGCTGGCGGGTAGCTCAGTGGTAGAGCGCATTTGGTAAGATTGACGGAACCTCAGTGGTCAGAGAGTCATAGGTGCTGCTCTTTATTGAGCACTTGATTTTTAATCAAAGCAACAGGGGTCGATCCATAGGTAGTTGGGTCGGCCCCGACTTTTGTGAATAACTAACCTTGTCATTTGCCAATCCCCGAGTTACTATAAATTATAGCAATTAGGAGGCTACCATGCTACCAGAAATTTACGAACATGAACTACAGCAAGTTGTGAAAATTCTTAAAATCATTAATCCAGGACGATGTTCTGAAAGCTTCATTTTGAGCCGTATAAATATGGAATGGCCGTTTGATAACATCTCAACAGGTGGATTCGTGGCTTACGCAGAGAGCCCAGACAGAACAAACAAAGTGCGGATCGCGTTGACTCCATACTCTGTTAGTAAGTATCTGTTTCCGACAGGATAAATAGAACTGGTCATTGGGTAGTCCTAAGGTTATATTAAGTAGTATAAACAAAGGATTACTCAATGCACTTTCTAAACCTTTTGCGAGCGTGGGCCGCAGATTCTTTTATCCAACTTGGATACACTATTGCTCCTAACCACTACTTAGAGGGTATGATAACTCCAACCGAGGAAGAGTAGGCTACCGTGAAAAATCAAGACATGATCGCAAAAATTGCCGCGCTCAAGGCCAAAATCCCTGAGCGTGGCGCGACTGAAGACGAAGCCATAGCTGCGCTGACCATTGCCGAAAAGCTGATGGAGAAGCATGGTATCACCGAAGCTGATCTCAAGTCTGTAGAATTCTCACGTGATATGCGTGAAGGGTCTTTTACCCAGAAGCAGAAAATAATTCACCCTTCTCAGAAATACTGCGCTACGACCATCGGTCGTTTTTGCAATGTGAAACCTTGGACATCTTCCACAAACTCCAAGAAACATCTCAAAATGTTTGGTTTGATAAATGATGTCGAGATGGCTGAGTTTCTTCTTGGGCTTATCCACGACAGCATGGATCGAGGCTGGAAAGAGTTCCTCGCTACAAACCCAAAGAGTAGCGCGAGCCGTCACACGCAATACTGGTCCTTCATGATCGGCTTTTCTGAGCGGGTTAACTATAAGATCAACGAAATTATTGAGAGCAGAACAGTGCAAACAGACAGCACCGGTAATGATCTCGTGGAAATCAAAATGGCACTTGTAGATCAAGGAATGGAATCCATGCTGCCAGACATTAAACTTCGCAAAAGTAGCTCTCGTAGCATGAAAGCGAACATGGATGCCTATGGTCAAGGTCAAGCCGCAGGTGATAAAGTCAATATTCAACGACCAATCTCACGTCAACAGTCAACTACGGCGAAAAGAATCACGAAGAAATGATCTGAGATCTGGAGTGTAAACATGACCCCTCTGCCCACCTACAACGGAATCCCGCCACTGACGGCGCACAAACCCTGACAGAAAAGGAATGATGATATGAAAGAATTTACCGCAGCGGACGCCACCGCCGAAAGCATTGCAGACGCGATGGAAACACTAGACCAGATGCCAGAGGGTCGCGAAGCCGCGCTTGTGAAAACCAAGCTGCAAGAGGCGATGATGTAGCTGAATAGTGTGCGACCAACGCGCAACGAAACCGATGGATGACCTAACGTGCATCACGGCCCGCAGCATACTTGAGGCCCGTCTGGGCCTCGCATTGGGGCCGATTAGGACTATGCCGAAAGATATACGCCGCGCCATGTTTTTGCTGGCGCTGCAACTCAACAGAAAAGAAACCATTTAAGGAACATAAAGATGGACCAACGAAAACTAACAGAGCGATTGCGTGATTCATCGTGGGTAAAGCACTGGTTCGATCAGGCAGGCGTGCAAGCTGCAGAAAGAATAGAAGAACTTGAAGCGGCACTAAGTGAAGTAAAATCCGCCTTAGAGCACGAGCCTGAATACCACGATCAGGGTATGGGCTGCGGCCTTGAGGATCGGAACATCACTGATCGGTACGAGGCTATGAGACACGGATGGGATCAAGCATTTGAACGCATATTCTCAGAAACAATAGGCGCAGCAAGTGACGTTATCGAAGCCGCTGCACCTTCAAACATTTAAAGGACCAGATTATGCCAACCAGCTTTAGCGTTGTCCACAGAAACTACGGGCATTGGGATATTACAAGCCATGAGGTTGGACGCTTGTTTCGCCTGCGTGGTGGACCGGGACAATGGGATGTGATTGATGAGCGTAAGGGCAAGGGGCAGAACTCGACCATGCCACCACCGTTCAAAGATCAATCCGCAGCAATGTCATTTATCTGCGCGGAACTCATGCATGAATTGCTGACCGTTGAGGGGCAAAAGCCTTACGAAATGGAAAGCTGGAATATCAACTTCACCGCCGCCCAAGACCCTATGGGTCCAGTGGATCACTAAACGACCAATCTCACTTCAACAACTAAGAGGATTACATAATGTCACGCATCGCAAAGAAAATAGCGCGTCGTTTTCGTAGGAAAGGAACTCGTCACGAGTCTGATAGTTATAAAATGAACAAGGCTCAGCTTTTGATCAACAACAACTGGAACATTTCGAACAAATCTCCAGAGCCGGAACGAAACGGACTGTACCGAGCAATCGACCGTTTGACTGCAAAACGCAAGGCGAACGCCAAGATCGAATATCCAGAGATTGAGCCTACTCGTCAAGTCTTCCGTCACATGGCTCGCCGCAACGTCAAAATTCATCGTCAGCTCGAGACCGTGAAATTTACACGTAAGAACGGATAAGTAGAATTTGTCATAGGTAGCCTCCATGGTGCATACTAATTACAGCTAAGGAGGCTACCAAAATGATTTGTCTGAAAACCGGAGCACATGTCCACCTTATATGTCATGACGAATGGCTTTATGGTGATGTGTTTAAGACTAACGGCGGAGATCTTGTTATGAGAGTTTGTGCTCGAGAGTTCACACCTATCATACCCATTAAGCATTTCAGCATAATGAACTTTAACGTATGGTTCGACGAAATTAAGACTTCAGGTGAAGTTAACTCTACATTGTTCGCTGAGGGTTTCATAGAACACAGCTATGAGGGAATTCTGATATGACCCCTAAGCAACGAGAACAGCTTCACAACAGAGTCAGAGTAAATCCTAACAAAAAGAAAGCTAAAGACCCGACAGTTATGCTTTGGATCTTGTTTGGCTTCTGCTTGTTGTTTTTCTGGCCCGCTGCTATCGTAGTTGCGATAGTGATAATTGTAAATAAAGGAAAATAAATGAAAGAGTTCGAAATGACTCAAGAGCAGCTAGACAGACTGCTTGATCACATTAAACCTGCACCGATGATCATGCTGCAATGTGGCTCACCACCTAGCCAACAAGAGATGGCGAACTATGCGTGGCAAGAGCTTGGTAAAGAAATGGGTTTTAGCGCATTTTCTGTTCGACCTTCTAACAAAGGTGATCGGTTTTTCACAGCGGAGCCTATTTCATGATTGTTTTTCAAAACGAAGGACTTATGCCGTTAGAAGCGGCGACCACTTTTGGTATCAATGTAAAACTCGGCGAGAACCCGATTGGTTTCTTTGGTACAGGTCTCAAATATGCGATCGCAGTGACACTTCGCTTGGGCGGCACTTTTCGCCTCTTTTTGGGTAAGGTTGAATATGAATTCTATGTCAAAGCGGAAGACTTCCGCGGCAAAGAATTCGGGATGATCCGTATGCGAAATCGGAACTCACCGCTAAAACGCTGGTCGTATGAGAAGCTGGCTTTCACGACAGAGCTCGGCAAGCATTGGGAGCCATGGATGGCTGTCCGCGAGTTGGAAAGCAACACACGTGATGAAGGTGGCTGGTCAAGTCAATTAGAAGATAGGGTTCTAATAGGATCAGAGAATACTACTAAGATCATCATCGAGTGCGAAGAAATGGAGACAGCTTACAACGAGCAGGTCATATTTATGCCTACTGACATGGACTTGATCTACGAAGATGGGTACGTTCAAATCTTCAATCAACCCGCAAATCACATTTTCTTCCGTGGGCTTCGGGTCACTGATTGTAAACCGACGATGTTTACATACAATTTAACTGGAGGTGTGACACTTACAGAGGATAGGACTTCTAAGTTCTCTTACTCAGACCAAATCTATATCATGAAAGCTCTGCAGTCTATTACCGACCCTGATAAACTAGATATTATCATGGATTCTGAAGATGAATCCATCTATGAAGCTGATCTTCCTTGGGATGTTGACTACGGTAGTCAAGGTTCAACTTATGTGGCTCGTGTCTCTTACAGATTCCATTCTGGTGCTCATCTACCAAAAAGAATAAAATCGTTTTACGAAAGTCGTGTTGAAGAGGATGCCCAAGAGAAGTTTGTAGACGTGAAATTAACTGAGTCTATGATCGAGAGGCTTACGAAAGTACTGAAAGAAGCTGATACAGAGGATATTGATAAAAGTATTTTCTTACAGCTTCCTGATGTAGAAATATTGTTTTGATGGAATGGTTCGTATTTTACGGTCCGTTGGTGATCGTCGGTATTCTGGTTTTCCTGCCTATTAAACTGGATCCCGCCTTTTGGGCTGCTAGTAAACGTGATGATCCTTTTATCAAACAAGCCAAAATAGATCAACAGAACGCTGATTATCCAGGATGCAGACAAGGTTTCATGGAATGTAGATCCACGAGTTGTGGATGCGATGAAGAGAAACCACACTGTGACTTCATAACAGAAAGAGCAAAGAGGTTAAGAAATGACAATTCGTGATCCAAGTTCACAATACTTGCCGAAGTTCGGCTACTGGTGGCACGTGAAAACCAAAGAACGATACGAGATCTTAGCGTTCGCTATTGAAGAACACTCTATGATCCCTGTCGTTGTTTACAAAAACGAAGGACCTATGTCTACTACAATATGGACCCGCCCATGTAGTGAGTTCTTCGAGATAGCCCGCTTTACGCAGGAGTAATACTTGTCATTTGCTGTGTCCTTGGGTTACACTAGGGGCACAGTAAATTAGGAGGCTACCATGACTAAATTTCACGCAGTGCTTACCGACGAATGCGGAAGCGAATTCGGTGCAACCGTTACAGCAGAAAGCCGTGATAGTGCGTATGAAATGCTGCAAGAAGATTACCCAGAAAGCAGAGTAATTCAGCTGGAAAGCCCCGAAGAATTCAAGCATTTCGAAATCGCTCAACTGAGAGGACAATGCAGGATCGCGAGCGCAGGTATGACTATTAGAGGTACGACCAAGCGAGCTCTCGCTGATGCTGCTGGAGAAATCACTGGTAAGAAATACAAAACCAAAGAACTGCACCAAGCCGCTGAAGATATTACTACTTATTTGAAGGAGAATTACCGTTGAATATCACGTTTGAGTTAAAAGAGTTCTGGATTACAGAGCAGATCAAATCAGTTATCTGTGAAGTAGACTTGGTGATGACTGAACGGTCATCACCTGACATAATGCCTTCGTTGAACGATCCAGGTGAACCTGGACATCCAGCGGTGTTTGAAATTCACGAAGTGCGTCTTATTGATGTTCCTTACACTCTCACACTTTCAGAAACAGAATTTGCCACTTTCTTTGAGAATGGTCAAGACGTGATGAACAGCGCCTACGAATGGGCTTCAGAGCAAAATCTATAGAAAATGAAGTTGTCACCCTACTGTCTTAGGTGATAGCTGTAAATCATGGTGAACAATGTGCATATATCAGCTGGACTACGTGTAGGGTTCTGGGTTCAATATCCCACAGAGTTCAGGAAACCGTTTACTTGTGTGGGTCATTACAATGGACCTCCCTTGGGTGATCAACTTCCTGGATGGAAAGGCCAGCAAGAGCTCATGGAAGGAACTCTTAAGTTTAGAGTAGGAGTTCTTTTCCGCCCTGACTTGGGTAAATACAATCGTCTCGAAACAATTATCATTTTAGAAAATCACATCGAAGAGATGTTTGAGTACGAAGACTGGGAAGCTACAGGATAAATAAAGTTAGTCGTAACTGTGTCTAAGTTGTATGCTAATCTTAGTTAAACAAAAAAGGCTACCATTATGACTGCTCCCTTTACTCCATTTTTCACACCTCGGCAAATGTTAGAAATAGGCGTCTTCGATGGCGGATATTTTAACGAAAGCCCAGAAGACACGATAGGTGTCGTTGCTGCCCCTGAGAATTTTTACGCTCCTAAAGTAGGATCTTCCCGTGCTGAATGGCAATCACGTGGTTGGATTGATGAACGTGATCCTCTTGGTTGGTTTCAATGGTACATGAGGTATTCTAAAGGTAGAAGAGTTGAATCTTACGATCACTGGCAAATAGGACGATGGTCTTCGTTCGGAGCTCGTCACGGCGCTCAGGTGCTGAAAAACGGCAACGGTGATATGACTAAAAGATTACGTCAGCGCCAAGGTCTTCTTCATTGGTCACATAATCCTGAACCCGACAAATAAAGTTGGTCATAGCTGTGTCTTTAAAGCATAGTGGTTACAGGTTAAACAAGGAGACTACAATGTCAAACGAATTTGGAATACCAGAGACAGATTACAATCTGTTGCAAGAGCTAGCTTCATCTGAAGGGCACGACGATCCACTTGAGATGATAGAAGAAAACATTCACGACAGTGTTGTTCCTGGGATTTGCGTATCTTGTAAAGGAACCCAAGAGTGTGAGCCAGATGCTCGCGCTAACTGGTGCAGTGAGTGCGGTACGAGCACTGTTCGCTCTTGCCTTGATTTGGTGGCGATGATTTGATTTTTAACCGCACCAAAACTGTTAGACTGCTCACCTCTGGAGAAGTACAGAGGAAGTATTTGCGAAACGGTGAAACAGTGATCTGGAAAACAGTAGATTGTTTTACGTTATCGCCTAAAGAACAGCCGCGACCATGCCCTACGGGGTACAGGAAACGGCTAGTACAGACCGCATACTAGCGGTCTGGGACGTCCCTTGCTGCTGGCGGGTGTGGTAGCCTACGGCAGCGGCAAGGTGACAGTCTGGCGGGGCGTTTTTGCGTCCCCCCTGCCAATTTTAACAATAGCTACCATAAGGAAATAACATGGTGCCGCATTTAGAAGCTCTCTACGAGAAAATGAAGTTAATTGAATTGATATCAAATCGTGCGAAACTAGCCATCATTGGGTTCGAGGTAGCGGTTGAATCTGAAGATATCAAGAAACAAGAAGAGCTTCGCACTGAAATCCACCAACTGATTGATGATCAACTAGATATTCAATTGGAAATTAAACGATTGAAAAATCAAAACGAAAAAGAAATCATGGATAGATTTCGCAACCCAAGAAGGGATAAATAGAGTTTGTCTCACCCTACCAGCTACACTATACTCTGAGTATAGTTAACAAAAAGGTTACCGACATGAATATTAACAGGCTACCGACTTCATACAAAGAAACTTCTCATTTGTTGGGTGCGTATGATGCTGAAAACAACCGCGTTGTTTGGGCTATTGATGGACAAGCATTTTACACATCCGATATGTTTATAGATGGGACTAACTGGTTCGTGGTTTGGAGAGTGGGTAATGTTATTCATTGTCAAGCTGCTCAATGGCACTCTCCTTCCGGTGACTTCTGTTTGTTCCTCACTGATGTAACTCCGGATCAAGCAGTAGCTACAGCTTCTCGGGCCGCGACAGCCGCATGGGATTATATGTGCGAAAATATAAAATTGTAGAAATCACAATGACAATGTTTGATCATCCACAAGCCCAAGGGCGTCAAATCATGTACTAAGCTGAAAAATGTCAAAACAAAGCCAACCAGCATTGGGAGATGGCAGGTCTCGCTAGGCAAGACGGGGATACTGCTGATGCAGATCGCCATACCAGAGATGCTCTTCTTTGGGATCAACGTGCAAAAGATGGAGGACACCCATGCGAGGTATATTAATTAATCCGTACATGCGGACCGTTACAGATGTTATCATTAAGAAAGGTAACATACAAACAGTTTACGATGCGATGACATGGCTGGCCCACGAGGTTAGCATCGTGCAGGTCGGTTTCATTCTGCCCAACGGTGACAACATGCTGGTAGATGAAGAAGGTGCTCTCAAACCTGGACGACCTGTCTGGAAGCTGAACGGAATGGCTTTTGTTGGAACAGGTTTGTTCCTCGGGTCAGATGGTGATGGTGAATGGAGTAGTGCGAAAATCCTGCTGGGTGACGTTCAGGCTTACGCTTCTTGGACGAACATTGTTTCAACTGGTGAAGATAGGATGCCTCATGAAGTGGAGTGATCATGAAATATGTAATGCTTGAAGATGAAATGGGTGGAAAGCATCCTGTGCTCTTCCATGAAAAGTTGATTCATAGTGTTGTTGCTCGCGGTATTTGCCGTGAGTATCGCAAACAAACTCCAGTTGGATTTTGGACCGTGATTAACGCTGGTTTCTACGACGCAAAACAGTTTACGGTCGTAGTGAAAGTCTTATGTTAGATTCAGCGCCGATAGATGCACATCGTATTGTTTTAGGTTCAGATGTGATTTACCTATCTGACGAGAAACTCTTGACATTGATCAAACTTGAAAAGGAAAAGTGATGGAGATCAAAGAATACTCAAAAGGCAAGTTCAAGGCTGATTGTACAAAGTTCTTGAACGATGCAATCGAGAATGATGACGGAGGCTGGGAGAAACACACAGAGTTTCATTGGTCTCGTATCGTCGCTGGTAAAAAGCTAGATTACTGGCCTTCTCGCAAGAAGTTTCAATATCTCGGCAAAGTTCGTCGTGGTAACGTACTAGCGTTTATCGAAAGGAAAAGTTGATGGAGAAAAATATAATCTGCGCGGCCTTGGCCTAAATAAGAGACGATAAATTCGTTTCCTCTGGGATATTAGAACCTGAAGACATTTTTCAACGCAGCGATCATTCACATTCATGAGTTAGATGTTAAAAGTGAAAAGCTGCGGCGCGAGCTCGAGGATCTGCGTATGCTTTGCACTGGCATGGTGCGCAAAATAAATGCCCAGTTAAACGGGGACAGCTCTTAGGACGCGCTGCTTACTGCGCCCTACCCTAACCAGAAAGGTCCTAAGATGGCCAAAATTGTGTTACCTCCACGTAAGCAAGCTTCGTTGCTCAATGCACAGGCTAAAACGCTTGCTCTGGCTCGTATTCTACAACAGGCTGCTTTTCTAGCTGAACGACGATTAGCTAAAACTGGTGATTTCAAACCGGCTCCGTTGTATATGACCCAAGCGGAGAACCTTCATAAAGATCAAATGTTGCGTGTGAAGTTGAAGGCGGTGCTGGATGCGTAATTTATTGTTCAGAAATCATGATGCTTCTAAGAGAGAGATGTGATGATTCGAGTGTGAATCGCATCTTGGAACTTTACGGATCACATCATCAAGGTGATCGGTACAATGTCAAACTAGACGGCGTACCTTTGAAGCTAGATTTCATGGGGGAAGAGAGTAGAGTAATGGACTCTCTTTCCTCAAGGTGATTATGTTGGGATACTACCCTAGCGCCTATGACGCTAAGATAGCAGAGTATGGAGTTTCCATTGTCGAGGAAAGATCTAACCCTTTAAGACCTGTTTCGAGGAGCAACTAAACGATCGAATATCTCTTCGTGTTTTCGGAACCGAGTGGTCTAATCTGCCTTCTTTAGTCATTTTGTATTTAACCCAAAGAGCCATCCAGTCAATATTCTCCACTTTCTCAAATGCGTGTTCGTTCATAACCTCTCCGGCGTACAAACTCTCCATATCTCGCACACTGAGCGCAGCTAAATCATCAAAAATATCAAGCGTCATTTCAGCATGTTGTTCGTTTGTGTTCTTGTGAATATCTTTCCATTGGTTTTCAAGTCTCCATATCCACATAGATAACATCCACTCTAGACCATACTGCAACTCTTCTTTGAATCTCCACAGATAACAAGCTGTTGCTTTATCGTTGTCTTTAGTGACACCTTTCAACCTTCTTGGGTTGTAGATAGTCGTTTGCAAAATAGTCCTCCCCATGTTACTTTTACTGACAGATGGGAAGTTTGTGAATAAGATGTCTCTTAATTCGGCGATTGATACGAAGTTAACGAAATCATTTCTGCACCAATGATAGAGTATCACCTGTGCGGTCATGTTATCTGGGTCATATAACCTGTATCTTGAGTGTGGATCATCGATATGTGTGCGGTAAGATAGAGTCTCTCCTTCACTGTTCACTTTGGGTCGTTCTGGTAGAAATCTGTTATATTCGTAAGCCATTGGATACTCCTTTGTATATAAGGTGAAGGATATATTATTCTGTTTACGTTGTAAAGGCACAATAAAACGGCGGGAGATAATTAATGTTTAGGCCCAAAGGTGGCTGGGTCCGGTTGTGGGGTAAAGTGGCTGTAGCTACGGTGGAGGGTAGGGGATAGTAGAGTATATAATATTATATTATTATTATTATAAATTAAAGAGTATATTACAATAACTTAGGGACTTTATCAGAGAAATAGACTGACTCCCCCTAAATAGAAAGTTGATGTCTGATGAATGGGTGGCTTGCGTTTCTTGGGTTTGGATGGTAATTATTTAGTGGGAGATCTCAACGATCTTGGCTCGCCTATACATGATGAGGACTAAGATGAACAACGATAACAACGATAACAACGAAGAAACAGACTACGCTCAGAAGTACGACGAGCAATTTGCGATGAGACGTCGCCCACGCTCGCTCGTCAGCCGAGGATCCAAGGTCGTCAAGTACGACGTTCAAGATGAAGTCACGGGAGAGTGGCGAACAGCGATCCGCATGTCCCGCACCAAGTTTGACGAGAAAGCGAAAGAAGTGTTCTTGTTAGAGTATGCGAAATGGGGACGGATGGGAGAGAGTGCAGCAGCCGCCGGAGTATCGACTCTCACAGTTCGCCGACATATGGAAGAAGACGAAGAATTCGCCGAAGCCTTCTACATGCAGGAAGAAGAATACAAAGACAAGCTGATCGGGCATCACCAGAACCTTCTTTTCAATGGTACAATTAAAGAGACTTATGACAGGAATGGTGGACTAGTCAACAAAGAGACGATCTACCCTATCCGTCTCATCGAACTGGAACTGAAGAAGCACGACAAGGCATACCGTGAAAAACAAGAAATCGCAGTGAACCATACTGGTGGAGTTCTAGTTGCTCCAGCTGAAACAGCGAGTATCGATGACTGGGAGACAAGATTTGGATCGGCGACGGACGTAACTCCTGCTCCTGATGAAGACAACGAAGATTAAATTTTCGCCGAGTGAGTCTGTCCGATTCTCTGTCTGCAGGAAGGTGTCCTCATCTTCCTCGATAATTCTCAATCGTCTTCCTCTTCATCCTCTTCCATAAGATCTTTGAGATCTCGTAGATCGTAGATGGACCCAGACACGACAAATAGAATTGGTCACACCTTACCACTTATTGCATAGTAAGGTGTAACCCAAACCGAAAGGCTACCAAATGAATTTCTTTGCATGGTACGACTCAAAGACGAACGACGTTATCTTGAAAGAGAAAGCTGATGCTGGAGACGGAGCTCCAGACTACGTCATTACCGTAGAAAATGGATACGTAGAAGTTCAGTCTATAAACGGTGAGAAAATCCAACTCAACGAACACATGCAGACCGTAGAAGAAGCAGTCATCCTCTTTACTACTTTGTTGGGCCTGAGAGAAGCTGCACGATAAAATTCAAATTTCGCCGAGTCGGTATATCCGATTCGGCGTCTCTCCGTGGACTTCTTCATCTTCATCATCCTCTTCCATAAGATCTTTGAGATCTCGTAGATCGTTCGTAAGCCCAGACAAAAAGAGTTAGTCCTAACCTTGGTTACATGCTACCTTAATTGTAGGCATTAACGCCATAAATAAAAAAGGCTACCTCACTATGTCAAATGTTTGTCAAATAAACTACAACGAAGATTCAGCTCAGCTTTTTGCCTTGCTTGCAATCAATATGCTAAATGAAGATCTTTGTGCTGGTCCACCACAGTTCAATCCAGCTTCTGGCGCTATCACGCAACTTTATGGTATGTGTCCAATGTCTTCAGGTAGCATCTGCACGTTTAGCCCAGTCGGTCCTCTTAGCTGGCATGTTAGCTACCAAGACGAAGAAGATTCTGCTATTCTCACCCTAAGCCAAATTCCCGGCTGGTTTACCGGCGATTACTGAAAATCACACAACTGTCCCCGCTGATTTCTCAGCGGGGATTTCGCCGAGTCCGTCAATCGGAATCTCTGTCTCTGTGAAGAAGTTATCCTGTTTGACGATGAAGAGGAAGAAGATTTTCGCCGAGTCCGTCCATCAGAATCTCTGTCTCTCTATTGGTCTATTCATTTTCTTCGCTATCTTCATGCCTCCCAATGCTGCATCGCAGCATCCCTTCTATGCTGCATCGCAGCACACGTAACATTGTTGCGTATTTGGTCCTAACAACGCAATAATGTTATGAGGTTTTTACTTGGCTTATGCGGGCGGCATATGTAAGGTATATGCAAGGCCAAGCAATAACGCAAACGGCCTAGGGCGCAAACGGCCCGCAAAACCTTAAAGGGGTTTACACAATGGCTACCACAAACAAAGCACCAAACAAAGCAACCAAAACTAAGCGCACCGCGCCATCCGCCACAGCCGCCACGGGCAGCGCCACAGTGGCCACCACTAAACAGGCAAAGGGTACTAAGGCAGCACAAGCCGCCGCGCCACAAGCGCCGCTTTTTGTAGCAGGCATTATGCCACCCGTGCGCGGCGGCACTCACCGCGCATATGCCCAAGACGTTGCACGTGCGCTTACAACGGCCAACCCCAAGGGCTTTACGTTAGCAGCTTACCGCGACGCGCTTGTAGCAGGCGCGGCAGCTAGTAGCATAGCGCCACCGCGCGGCGGCTGGGCAGCGCACAATATGCCTACATGGGCGAGCAACGTAGCACAGAGCTGGTTGGTAGCGCCAAGCAAGTAAGGCGACGGACAAGACACAAGGGGCAGGGCGCAAGCCTTGCCCTTACTGTTGTAATTATGCAACCCGCCCCCATCAACGGGCAGGGTGTTGCATTTTTGGCACAAGCACCCGCGTACCCAGAGCTAGACCACATCCTCCGTAATCCTCACTTATCGCGACACAAACCACTTGTCACCCTAACCCCGCCCCCTTACAATTATAAAGCGTGACCAAACAAACACTGATTAAAATACCAAAATAAAAGGATCCCAATTATATGAAACTAATAAAGATGCCCGAAGACATGACAGTTCTCATTATGTCGGTAGAGGTAGAACATGTTGATGATGTTTCAACTTCAGACGGAATTGTAGATCATTGAGGTCGACAAGCCATTTTCGGATTTTAGACCAAGGCCCACCCTCTTGGGTTCAATATTGAAAGGAATACCATGAGCGATAACGTAATATCAGGACCTGGATATAACACCCAGCCGAACGAAGTAGTCATCAGCTTTTTAGAAAAGATGCTAGAAGTGGAGAAATTCAAGGTATCGGATGTGCTCATGTGGACAAAAACATGGTCGCAGCCTACTCAGTCATTGGACTGGTGGGTGGATACTCTATGCTGGGTGCATCTCAATGTGTGGTTGCAGCGATTACCGAAGTAAACAGAGAAGCAGAGACATGATCAACGAACTAGAACGAGAAAACGGTCGCATGGTTTACTGCGATGAGAGTGTACTATGACAGAATCCAACTATCATAAAACAGCGATGAGAGCGGGAAGCCGCATGAAAGCTCGCGCTTGGGCTAATAAAGAATTCTTCTGTCCTTGTTGTGGGGCTAGAATGTACTTTCCAATTCATGAAGAAAAGATAAAAAGAAACAAAGATCCGGAGGGAAGAAAAGCCCAAGCGAAAAGAATGGCCAGTCTCGATCACATCTTGGAAAAATCTAAGGGAGGAACCAACGAGATACATAATCTGAGAATTATCTGTCAGGGATGTAACACAGATAGGTCTCGGTAAGTTTTAGGCTTGCTAGTGCGAACAAGAAATGCTAAGTTAAATTTTATCAGAACGAGGATAAAATGCCAATTATTTCTGTTACCAGTGGATCAGACGCCACGATGCAATTCTTGTTTCAGGATGAAGCTGAGGAGGCTATTCCGATCACGTCTCCGGTGATAATTGAAGCCTCTGGTGATCTAAGTGGAAAATGCACAACGGCGCTCGTAGACGGACCAAATGGATTAGCTTCCATAACGATTGAAGGTACTTCGATGGTAGCTGTTGGGAAGTATTATCTAAGATTGCAAGTAGAGCTTTCAAATGGCGACTCTTTAGCCAGTGATAGGGTTGAGGTGCATGTCAGATAAAACAATAATCGTAACTTCCCCAAACTCTGTTACTATTGTAATTTCTCAAGTAGGAGTAACTGCCGCGCCAAGGGAGGTCGTTTCGTTACCTACCGCGCCGAAACAGGTTGTCGTTTCGTTACCTGCCGCACCAAGGGCGGTCGTTTCGTTACCTGTCGCACCAAGAGTCGTTGTGAGTACTCAGGGGGCGCGTGGCACAGACGGCACAGACGGCACAGATGGTACAGACGGCATAGATGGCATAGACGGCATAGACGGTACATCTGTCACGATGGATACACGCATAAACATTCTAGGTGATACGTCTTACAATGGGGCAATGGCTTACGCGACAGATCACCACGCCATGTATCTATTTGTTGACGGCTGGCAGGAATCTTCCGCGTTAATGACACCACGTTCCGGCCCTGTCGACATGGGCGTAGAGCAGACCAGCAACCTTTCGGGCTACGGCGCGGACTACATCACAGACAAGCGTTTGAGCAACGTGTCTATCGGGTCCAATGCAAACGAACGTCTTGGCGGGGTTCGCGTGGTGTTCGCAGCGTCACTGGGCCGCAACCTTACTCAGGTCTATCTCGATGGCGCTTGGCAGACTGTTTTGACTGGCGTAAACATCCAGACGGACAGTGCGGAGGCCGTCCCCGACATAGAGTTCACCGACTTTTCGCCTTGGGTGCTTTCGCTCATTACGGGAAACAGCGATGCTAAAGACGCAAACGACGTTCCACTTGTGCAAAACATGAAAATTGACATGGGCGCTTATTCCGCGCCACTTGTTATTGATGGGGGTTCATTTTAATGGCGACTTTTTACCTTGGACCTTCGGGCGATGATGCTAATAATGGGTCGGCAGGTTCGCCGTGGCTTAATCTCAATTATGCACTGAGCAACAGCGGAACGACTGACACTATTGTCATTCAAGAAGGTACAATAAACCAAACTGCCGGAATTTCAAACGTTAGTATTGGTAACAGAATACTTGTTGGGGGCAGCTCCGATAGTTTAAAAAACATTCTTGATTTTAATGGCCTTGAAATAGAGAGAATAGGCGCAGCTTCCCTTTCGCGCATTGATGGGTTCACTATACAAAATGTCAGGATGTCTAGCGTTTCAAGGCCTATATTTCAAGGTTCGTTTGAGCCTCAGTCTTTTGACAGAATGGTTCTTAAGGATATTTGGCTGGCGGGGTATGGCAACGGGTCACTTCCGGCGGGTGGAGTTTTCCAAGATTGCGTTGCAGCAAACATCACGAACAGCCTTTTCATAAACATACGCGGCGTTGATGGATCGGGCGGGTCGTATTCGTTATTCTCTTACGACCGAGACCCCGGGACGATTACGCTTAAAAACTGTACGATATACAGCAACACTGCGGCTGTCACTGGTTCTGTGGAGATTGATCGTATTTTTGCAGTTCGTACAGATCCTGGAGAAACCGTAAATGTAAACTTGCAAAACACTATCATACTGTACGAAAATGATGGGTTTATTAGTGATTTCTTTTTGAAGTTGGGTGCAGGGACAATCAATGTCACAGTGTCATCATCCCTGTTTCATAACGTAGCTTACGACCAAGGAGGTTCCGGCGTTATCACGACCGACCCTCTATTCGTTGACGCGCTAAATGGTGACTTTCGTCTACGCCCTGCAAGCCCGTGCATCGGGACTGGTAGCCTCACATGAAGAGCTTAAATAACCATCCGGTTATCATCAGACCTAAAACGGGCCTGAAGGCGAACATAAACGCAACCGCGACAAAGGCACTTGCGACAGAGGGGGAGCTTCATTGGACAAGTGATACCGCAGAGTTGTTTTCGTTTAACGGAACTGAAAACGTCCGCGTTCCTTCCCTTGCGTCGGCTGCGTCTGCGCCGTGGTCCGGTACGTTCACAAATGGTGCCACTGTGACGGTCGAAAATGGCATAACTATTGGGGCTGCTCCGAGCGCACCAACCATTTCAAGTGATGCTAACAATGGCTTAACAACCGGAACAGATGGAGGTTTATTCGTGACAAATGCGTTAGACCTTGGCACTTTCAACTAACAAAACAAAGGAACGATAATATGCCTTCGATTCAACAAAAACGCGGCCTCTTTGCAAACCTCCCTTCATCGGCCCTCTTGCCTGGTCAGATATTCGTCACGACTGACCGTCAGACAGCGCACTTCCCGACAGACGCTACCACGATGGTTCCAGTCGTTCCGGCGATTGATGCTTTAAGCGCGATTGGTACGGTTGCAGGTGCAGCTGACTTGCTAATCATGCATGATGCCAGTGCAACGGGTCTGAAGGAAAAAAAGATCACGTTCGATGCGTTCAAAACTGCGCTAAATATCCCTGCGGGTTCAACAGACGAACTTGTTGCCGTCGTGGACGGCGGCACGGCAGGATTCATCTGGGGAACTGACGGCACTGACGGCATCTTTCGCATGAACACGTCAATGTCTTGGTCAAAAGATGCTGGTGACGGTTTCGTCACTTTGGCCGTTGGTGCGGTAGACTGCGGTACATTCTAAATGCCAGATGTTCAACACAAGAGAGGGACTCGCGCTGATCTTGACACACTAGCCGCAGCTGATGGCCTTCTCGTTGGGCAGATTTATGTCATCACAGACGAAGACCGTTTGGCCGTTGCAAAGACAATCGGAACGTATCAGACAATGGCAAAGGAGGGCGAGGGGTCCGCCGCTCCTTTCTCCTTCTGCCAAGTACGCAACACGGACACATCGACTAACATCAATGTAAGCACTGCCGCAAACATCCCGTTCGGCGGAACAAACGACGCAACAGACTCGGACTACACTTTGGCCAGTGACAGCATCACAGTCAACTTTGATGGGGTTGTAAGTGTACAGGCGCACATATCCCAAAGCGGGTCAGTAGCGCGATCAAACGTCGGTATCTGGATCACAAATAATAATACTAAGGTCAGTGGTGTGGGACAGTCGGGTTACATCCGCGCTGCAAGCGGCCATAATGAGTCATCTTCACATGTGAGTGCTACGTTCGCTGTGTCTGACGGAGATGTTATCCGCGTTCAGGGCAAACAGCGCGCGGCATCTGGCACCGTTAACCAAATAGCAGGCGAAAGCCAAGTCACGGTGTACCGTTGTGATGGTGTAGCAGGGCCAGCAGGGCCAGCAGGGCCAGCAGGTGGTTTGCTTGCGTCTAACAACCTGTCAGACGTTGCAAACGCGGGGACATCAAGAACAAACCTCGGCCTTGCGATTGGCACCGACGTGCAGGCATACGACGCGGACACGCTCAAGGCAGACACGACGGCAAACCTCACGGCAGCGTTCACAGCCGCAATTGATGACGACGGCACGATAACGACAGGAACCTACACGCCCACCACGGCGGCAGGGTCGCAATATAAAAAGATCATTGGTGGTGGCGCGTTTACATTGGCACCACCTGTTGTTGCGACCAACACAGCCACCACGCTTTCCCTGTTCATCATCAATAATTCCAGCGCGGGGGCAATCACGACAAGCGGTTTTGACAAGGTTGCGGGCGACGACTTCACAACCACAAACGGGGATAAGTTCTCTTGCCGAATTGAGGTCAATGACATCGGCGGGACGGAGTATTCGACCCTTACTGTGCTGGCAATGCAATGACTTTGATTTTACCAATGATCGGGTCGGGTTACATCCCAGCGGGCGGGGGTGGCACTCCTAACAGCACAATCTTATCCAGCTTTGCAACGTCTTCATTGCAACCATCTGGACTAGCTTACGATGGGACTAATCTAATTAGTTGTGATTACTTCTCTGACACAATCTATATTCACGATGGTGTTTCATCAACAATTCTTTCAAGTTTTGCTTCGCCTTCATCGCAACCATTTGGACTAGCTTACAATGGAGCCAACTTGATTAGTTGTGACAGAAGCGGCAGCACAATCTATATTCACGATGGTGTTTCATCAACGATTTTATCCAGCTTTGCTTCGCCTTCATTGCGGCCATATGGACTAACTTACGATGGAGCCAACTTGATTAGCTGTGATTTTGATTCCGACACAATTTACATCCACGATGGTGTTTCGTCTACAATCTTATCCAGCTTTGCTTCGCCTTCGTCGCGGCCATCTGGACTAGCTTACGATGGGACTAACTTAATTAGTTGTGATTTCTTCTCCGACACAATCTATATTCACGATGGTGTTTCATCAACAATTCTTTCAAGTTTTGCTTCGCCCTCATTGCTACCATCTGGACTAACTTACGATGGAGCCAACTTGATTAGCTGCGACCAACTCTCCGACACAATCTACAAGCATGGAAATTCATAGAGGGTAAACCATGAAACTAGCACACATCAAAGACGGAAAAGTAATTCGCACTTACCACGGCACGGGGCGGGTGACGTTTGAAAACGGCGACACAGTTTCACCGCCGACCGCTGGCGTCCACGGGATCGAACGGCTTATTCCTGTTGTTGATGT
>Ga0307983_1000067_pt1 | contig 59545 bp, 41 predicted proteins | sample OrgLakmetagen991_FD_201845 | JGI IMG/M metagenome (GOLD analysis project Ga0307983, IMG submission 201845) | Saline water microbial communities from Organic Lake, Antarctica - #991 | ecosystem: Environmental > Aquatic > Non-marine Saline and Alkaline > Saline | place: Antarctica: Organic Lake...
CAACATTGGATTAGTGGGAAAAGCATTATCAACAGTTAAAGGAAAAAGTACTCTAATTGTAACAGAATCTCCCGGGTATGCAAAAAAAGGAGCCGCCATAAATTTTACGATTGCCAGTGGTCGCCAAAAATTTGAATTAAACAAATCAACAGCACAACAACATAACTTGAAGGTTTCTTCAACGTTAGAGAATATTGCTGTTTTAGTGAATTGATATGAAAAAAATATTTTACATAGCTTTTCTCTTGTTTTGCACCAATACCATTGTGGCACAAGACAAATTAATGAACGCTGTTCATAGTCTTAAAAACAATGAATTGGACAAAGCAAAAGAATTAATCGACGCAGCTGCGAACGACAGCTCTTTCATTTTTCGGCCTGCCACATGGTACTACAGAGGCTACATTTACAAAGAACTTTACAAAAGAGACGAGGTTTCTGATAGAAATTCACAAATGAGAGAGAAGTCTATTGAATTCTTCACCAAATCTATTGAAATGAAAGAGGAAAGCCCTTTCAAGGAAGGGTGCGAAAACTCCATCAAATATCTTGCTCTAACTTTCTACAACGAATCTGCTTTGGCCTTCAACCCTGATGAATATCCTATAGCAATTAGCTCATATGATAGATACAAGGAACTTATAAGGAGCGTAAATCCAGATGCAGATTTTACTGAAAAAGACATCCAGTTTAATCTGGCAATGGGTACTACCTACAATAAAATTGCTTCGATTGACACCACTAATGCATCCACCTACTTTGATAAATCAATAGAATATTATCAAAAGGTTATTGATCTTGATTCCAATAATTTTAGTGCCAACTACAACTTAGGAATAATCTACTACAACCAAGGGGTTGAAATTGTTAAGAAAATGGATTATGGACTAGACTTAATTGAGTTAACGAATCTTCAAGATCAACTTTTCAATATTTTTAGGACATCTCTGCCTTTCATGAAAAAAGCTTACGACTTAAACCCTCAACGAAGAGAAACACTAATTGGGCTAGAGGGTATTTATTTTAGTATGAACGACGTTGAAAAATCTGAACTTTTTAAGAAAAAAATTGAAGAGTTGGACGGAGAAGGAAATAAAATTGAAGAAGAAACTCCCAGCAAATAACAGTTTAATTAGTTCAGAAAAGCTATTACATGAACTTTAGGTTTACAATAGGTAAAAAAATTGGATCAGGGTTTGGTATATTAATTATACTAACCCTTATTGTGTTTATAACGACATATGTTACCCTAGAAGCATCAAGAACAACCAGTGATAGGATAAGCAGTGTCAATACACCCTCCGTAAAAGCTTTACAGGAGCTGAAATTTTCTATTCTTGAAACTAAAGTCTTTTTAGAAACTTGGTTAAAAGAGCAAAAAGCACATGCGGATAAAGACAACCTTTTAAAGTTTAGAAAAGAGGCCTACCCTAAATTAAAAGATGAATTAGCTGGACTAAGTGTGAACTGGGATGACTCGCAGAAAGATACATTAGAATCCTTGTTCTTAGAAATTGATTTGCTCTTTGCACAACAAAATCAAGACCTTATTGATAACTTGCAAAGCTTCTCTGATTATGATGACGAAGGCTACAGACTTCTTGCAAAATTCAGTTTAGAAGAGGGTGGAGATATTCATACAATGACTGCCAATGTTTTAAATCACCTAAGCAGCCTTATCGCCAGTCAAAAAGAAGTCTCAAACGCTGCAAACAATAATATGTATGATCAATTTGACACTTTGAAAGGGTTAGTTATTTGGTTGGGTTTAGCACTGATTATTATTAGTTTCATCGTAGCGATAATTACTACAAAAAACATCGTAGATCCTATTTATCGGTTAAAGTCCGTTCTAGTAAAACTTGGTAGAGGAGTGTTCCCTGACAAAGCAACTTCTGCAGGTAACGATGAAATAGGGGAAATGGCGATCGCTATGAACAATGTAGTTGATGGATTGAAAAGAACCAAAGATTTTGCTCAAGAAGTTGGGTCAGGAAATTTTGATACTGAATACAAACCTCTGTCTAGCAAGGATAGCTTAGGAAAAGCTCTTTTGAAGATGCGGGATGACCTTGCAGAAAATGAGCGTTTCTTGGAAGAAAAAGTTCGCCAACGTACTGCAGAGGTTGTCAAGCAGAAAGAAGAGATCGATGAGCAAAAAGAACAACTAGAGGAGTATTTCTTGCAAGTAACGGATAGTATCAAGTACGCTCAAAAAATTCAAGAAGCTATTCTTCCTCCTGAAAGCTACGTGCGCAAATTACTACCTGACTCTTTTATATTTTATCGTCCGAAAGATATTGTTAGTGGTGACTTTTATTGGTTAGGACAAGCAGAGGACAGAGTTTATTTTGCAGCTGTAGATTGTACAGGTCACGGTGTGCCAGGTGCCTTTATGAGCATTGTTGGATACAACCAATTAAAGCAAGCTATTATTACTACTAAGGGTGGAACACCGGCAGAAATTCTGGACCACTTGAACATTGGCGTTTCGGAAACTCTGCACCAAAAAGACGAGAACTCTACATCTAAAGATGGAATGGACGTTGCCATTTGCTCTTTGAACCACAAAACAAAAGAGTTGCAATATGCAGGAGCATTTAACCCTCTATACTTGCTAAGAGATGGAGAAATTTTACAAACGAAAGGAGATAAGTTTCCGATTGGCTCATTCTTAGACGGTGAAACTCCAAACTTCACAAACCACAAATTACAATTACTAGAAGGAGACCAACTTTATATTTTCTCTGATGGTTACCCAGATCAATTCGGTGGGCCAAGAGGAAAGAAAATGATGTACAAGAAGTTTAGAGATACTTTAATTGCAAATAGCCAAAAAGACCTGTCGGTGCAAAAAGATTTGCTTAGAGATCATCTATACGATTGGATGGGAGACGAAGAACAAGTAGATGACATCTTGGTTATTGGCGTTAAAGTTTAATTCCAGATATTTTCTTTTCACTATCTTTAACCTATGCTTGACAACTTAAAGCTCGACAAGGTTATTTTCATCGATATTGAGACTGTTTCTCAAGAAAAAGAATATTCTAAATTATCTAAAAAGTGGAAGACGCTTTGGGATAAAAAATCCACCTACCTAGTAAACGAAAACGAAAGTGCCCAAGATATATACGGCAGAGCAGGGATATATGCAGAATTCGGTAAAGTAATTTGTATTTCAATAGGTATCTATCGCGAGTTTAAAGACCACAAGACTTTTAGAATAAAATCGTTTTACGGAAAAAACGAAAAAAAGCTTTTGAACCAATTCTGCGACCTCTTTAAAAAGAGCTTTCAATCTTCTGATTTTATATTGTGCGCTCACAACGGAAAAGAATTTGACTTTCCCTTTTTAGCACGGAGAATTTTAGTGAATCAGTTATCATTACCATATATTTTAGACATCGCAGGTCGTAAACCTTGGGAGGTGCAACATCTAGATACGCTGCAATTATGGAAATTTGGGGACTATAAAAACTACACTTCACTTGCTCTACTTTGTGAATTGTTCCATATAAAATCTCCCAAAAACGATATGGATGGAAGCGATGTCGGTAGAGTGTTCTGGGAAGAAAATAATCTCGAGAAAATAGTTGAATATTGTCGAAACGACACGTTAGCAGTAGCTCAACTGCTCTTAGCATATAAGGGACTAAGTCCTGTAAAAGATTCCGAGGTAGAGATAATTAAGTAATGGAAAAAAGACCCCTTATTGAAATAAAAGACTTGTGCATTAACTTTGGGGCGCAAGAAACCATAAAACACCTTTCCTATTCTATCAATGAAGGAGAGACACTGGGAGTGGTTGGGGAATCAGGCTCAGGTAAATCGTTAACTTCTCTTTGTGTTATTGGACTATTACACCCTGCAGCAAAGGTAATAAGTGGCGAGATTTTATTTCACCACAACGGCAAGACGGTAGATTTACTTCAACTTAATGAAAATGAAATGCGAAAACTTCGTGGCAACGAAATAGCAATGATTTTTCAAGAACCCATGACTTCTTTGAACCCGGTAATCAAGTGTGGCGAACAAGTAGCTGAAGCACTTAGGTTACATAAAAAATTAAGCAACAAGCAAGCAAAAGAAAGGACTATAGAATTATTCAAGGAAGTGCAATTGCCTCGTCCAGATTCTATGTACGAAAGTTACCCTCACCAAATTTCAGGCGGTCAAAAGCAAAGAGTTATGATTGCCATGGCGATGAGCTGTGAGCCTAGACTTCTCATAGCCGACGAACCTACTACAGCGCTAGATGTAACAGTACAAAAAACTATTTTAGAGCTTATTAGGTCATTACAAACCAAACACAACATGAGTGTTGTGTTCATTACCCATGATTTGGGCGTTGTTGCAGAGGTGGCCAACGAAGTAGTAGTAATGAAGAATGGCGAGAAAGTTGAAAGCGGAACCACTCAACAACTTTTTGAAAGTCCAAAGCATCCTTATACGAAAGGACTACTCGCCTGCCGCCCACCAATTGATTTTAGAATGAAACAATTGCCAATTGTGGAGGATTTCTTAGCATTGGATCAAACGGTAGATTCCTTTATTCAACAACTTAAAATAAGTGAAACAGAACAAAGAACTACACTGCAAAAGGTTTTAAAGCAGGATAAAATAATTGAAGTAACCAACTTGAATACACATTTCCCAATTCAAAAAGGTATATTAAGGCGGACAGTAGATCATGTTAAAGCGGTAAATGACGTAACATTTCATGTGCATAAGGGGGAGACACTCGGTCTGGTGGGAGAGTCTGGCTGTGGGAAAACAACCTTAGGACGCTCTATTTTGAGACTTGTAGAACCAACTTCCGGAAGCGTTAAGTACAATGGGGAAGAATTAATTACGTTGAATGCTTCTGAGATGAGAATGAAACGAAAAGATTTACAAATTATCTTTCAAGATCCTTATTCCTCTCTTAACCCTAGAATGAAAATTGGAAAGGCAATATTGGAGCCTATGCAAGTTCACCACATTGAAAACACTAACTCTATTCGAAAAGAAAAAGTGATTGATTTAATGGAAACAGTTGGCCTTCGGGCTGACCAATACGATCGCTATCCACACGAATTTTCAGGCGGGCAACGACAAAGAGTTTGTATTGCCAGAGCTCTTGCTATGAATCCCAAGTTTATTATTTGTGACGAATCAGTTTCAGCTCTAGACGTATCCGTGCAAGCTCAAGTATTAAACTTGCTGAATAATTTAAAAGATAAGTTCTCCTTTACCTATATCTTCATTTCACACGATTTATCTGTTGTTAAATACATGAGTGACCGAATGATTGTAATGAAAGAAGGTCGAATCGAGGAAATGGGTATTGCAGATGAAATTTATCAAAATCCAAAATCCGAATATACACAAAGGTTAATTGAAGCTATTCCTAGGGTTGACTTTAGTTTGGCTTAAACTTCACTAGATTATTTGCCATATTCCAAAAAATAAAATGATGAAATGGCACCATAGAGTACCAATAAATCCTCCCAAATAACCCCTTCGGTCGGAATGTAGCAGTTTGTATTAGTTTAGCTTCACCATTGTCGTCAGACTCTACCTTGAATTCCAGCCACGCCTCTCCCGGAAGCCTCATCTCTGCAAATAATAGTAATCTGCCTTCCGCCTTATCCGCTAAAAGCACCCTCCAGAAATCAAGGGAGTCTCCTGTATATATATCCGTAGGACTTCTTCTTCCTCTTCTTAATCCAACGCCTCCAAAAAGCTTGTCGATATATCCTCGTATTTTCCACATCCAATTACCGTAGTACCAGCCACGTTGACCGCCTATTGCCCAAATGTTAGATAAAACAGAGTCCGATCGATCTTTTGAAAATGTCACTTTCTTTTGATCGGCAAACGTTCCTTTTTCCGGAACTTTTATGTAATAATTTAAACCGTATCCTTTTCTCAATTGCTCCGCATCTGTCCAACTGCTTACTACGGTATTTTGCTCTATGCGTTTAAACGCTAACGATACATTTTCTTTATACGTCAACAAATCAATGGGAATAACTTCATTTATGTTTCCAATTTTGACCACCACCTCATTCTTCATGCTATCTACTAAGTTTACCGCCAAGTGATAAGAAGTAGATGTCACAAAGTACAACCAGTAGGAAGATAGCTTAGGGGTCATAATGGGCACAGTTCCAATCCACCTTTTCATTTTTCGAACTTTAGCGAACTGCAAAAGCATTTCCTTGTACGTCAAAATTTCAGGTCCTCCAATGTCAAAAGTCTTTCCAAATACTTTCGAATTATCGCAGCATGCTATTAAGTACTCAATTACATTTCGGATTCCAATAGGTTGACATTTGGTGATTAACCACTTAGGTGCTATCATCAATGGTAACTTCTCTACTAAATCCCGGATAATTTCAAATGATGCACTCCCTGAGCCGATAATGATGGCAGCGCGCAGGGTGGTAACAGGAACATATGCTTCAGCAAGAAGATCGCCAGTTTTTTCACGAGACTTGAGGTGGTCTGAAAGGGCGTTATCGTTGCTGATTCCACTTAGGTAAATGGTTTGCTTGGCCGAGGTTTGGTTGATGTAACTGTTGTAATTTTTAGCTACTTGTTCCTCTTTCTGTGAAAAACCCTGACTGCCAGAAGATAACGAATGCATTAAAAAGTAAGCTACCTCTATATCTTTGGGAAGCTTTTCAACACTCAGGTAATTTAAAAAATCAACCTCAACCACTTCTACCTCCACCTCTTCTGACTTAGATAATCGGAGAGCGTTTTTGTCGCGCACACACGCTACAACCTGATGTCCCTGCTGTAACAGCACAGGTAAAAGTCTTCTTCCTATGTACCCGTTTGCTCCAGTCAGTAATATTTTCATAATATGTCCACTAATGTGTTGCCCGATTGTTTAAGCTACTTTTTGGTACTAACGAGTTGGGCATGAAACTCAAAAGGCTAAGTTATTCTTATTTTCCTAGAGCAAACCCTAGGAGTTCACTCCTCCCTTAAAAGTTGTAAGTGCTCTTTCTCGTGCCATTTTATGCTCTACCATTTCATCTGGATAACGATCTGTTCCGTATTCGGGAACCCACTTTTTTATATAGATTCGATTCTTATCAAACTTGTCTATTTGGGTGGTCGGATTAAACACCCTAAAATAAGGTTGTGCGTCTACTCCTGTACCGGCTGACCATTGCCAATTTCCATTGTTGGAAGACAATTCATAATCCAATAACTTTTCTGCAAAATAAGCTTCCCCCCACTTCCAGTCTATTAATAAATGCTTGGTTAAAAAGCTTGCCACTAACATTCGCACTCTGTTGTGCATAAAGCCAGTCTGATTTAGTTCTCGCATTCCTGCATCCACCAATGGGTAACCAGTTTGACCGGTTTTCCATTTTTCAAACTCTTCTTCGTTATTTCTCCATTTTACTCCGTCGTATTTTGCGCTGTAGTTGTTCTCTACTACTTTAGGGAAATGATACAAAATACACATGAAAAACTCTCTCCAAATCAGCTCTTTCAAGTACGTGTTCTCTTCACTTTTTGCTGCCTTAGCTGCCATTTTGCGGATGCTAATGGTTCCAAATCGATAGTGAATACCCAAACGAGAGGTGCTATCCTTGGCAGGAAAATTTCTCTCATCGGCATATTGCTCAATCGTCTCCTTGCGTAATTCCTTTCCAGGAAGTTCTATTTTGGTAGGTCCAAAACCCATCTTTTCCAAAGAAATAATAACTTCATAATCTACATGTAGCCAATTCTCAAATTGTAAAGCAGAGGTGTAAGATTCGTAATCTTTTTCAGTAACCGTCGCTAACCACTTTTTGCTATAAGGAGTATACACCAAGTACGGAGTTCCATCGTCTTTTAATACCTCGTCTGGTTCAAAAATAACTTGGTCCTTGTGGGTAACAAAATCTACCGACTCTCCTAAACTTTTCGCAATTTTTTCATCTCTCTCTTTGGCGTATGGTTCGTAGTCTTTGTTAGTGTGTACTTGTTGGATATCGTATTTTTCTAACAGGCTTTTAAACGCTTTTTCAGGTGATGTATAAAATGTCTGCAAGCGTGTTCCTTTGCCCTCCAGCTCGGAATTGATTTCCGTTAATTCTTGATGAATAAAAGAAACCCTCGCATCGCTCTTATCCGATAAGTCGTTCAAGATGTTTTTATCGAAAACAAATACAGGCAGAACCGGAAAATCTCCCTTTAAAGCATGATATAGTCCTCTGTTATCGTCTAACCGTAAGTCTCTTCGAAACCAAAATATAGTTACTTTTTGCTTTGCCATTATCGTAAACTTCCCATTCCGCCATCCACAGAGATCACTTGACCGGTCATCCATCGAGAATCGTCTCCAACTAGAAAACGAGCAGTATTTGCCATGTCTTCTGCTGTTCCAATCGATTTTAGTGGGTGACGGTCCGCATTAGCTTTCTTTTTATCTTCACTAGAAAGTAAGCGTTCCGCTAAAGGCGTGTCTGTTAAAGAAGGAGCAATTACATTTACTCGAATACTTGGCGCCAATTCAGCGGCCAAAGCTTTTCCTAAACCTTCTATAGCTCCTTTTGCAGAAGCTACACTAGAGTGAAAGGTCAATCCAGTTTGAACTGCAACCGTGCTAAAAAGAACAATAGATGCATTTTCTGACTTCTTCAACGCTTTTAAGGCTTGCTGAATTACTTTGACTGCTCCTAGGTGATTTATTTTAAAATCCGCTAAAAAATCCTCTTCTTTTAAACGGTGAAATGGTTTTAAGTTAATGGAACCCGGACAATAAACCAATGCATCAATTTGATCTGGAAGCTCCAGCTCAAAGTCTTCTAATACGTCGATTTTCTGGTAGTGTACGTTTGCTCCTGAAACTTCACTTTCTGATCGAGAAGCTAGGTACAACTGATTAGATCCGTCGTTTAATTGAGATGCTAATGCTGCCCCAATTCCTGAACTCCCTCCTATAATTACTATGTTTTTTGCCATGATTATCTATAATTTTTAAATGGAACAAGTGTAGTTTGGGAATGTTTGAAATGCAATTCGAGTCAAACTAAGCCTAACTTATCTCTCAAAAAACACTGTGCTAAAATTGCATACTTCTTCCCGTCTGTCACTCGAATCCGTTCTTTTCGAATCCGTTCTGCAGGAATCCCTTTTATTTTGTCGAAGAGCGCTAAATAGTAACAATAAGCGGTGTACACTCCGAACTTAGCATTTTTAGGAAGGTCTTTTATCCCTATTAATCCATCTTGGAAGTCTTTAAAGATATCCGCCTCAATCTCTTGTTTTTGAGCATCGTTAAAACTTTCCATTGTAACCCCCGGAAAATAAGTCCTACCCTTATCGTCAAAGTCGTCTTTTAAATCTCTTAAAAAATTAATTTTTTGAAATGCTGCACCCAAGCGCTTTGCAGGAAATTTTAAAGCTTGATACTGTTTCTCATCTCCTTCGCAAAAAACACGCAAACACATTAATCCTACCACTTCTGCTGAGCCGTAAATGTACTCTTCGTAATCCTCGCGGTTATATTCTGTTTTTGTCAAATCCCACTCCATACTCTTTATAAAAGCATCGATTAACTCCTTTTCTATGTTGTATTTATTTACAGCCCACTGAAAAGCGTGCAATACGGGGTTTAAACTTAGTTTGCGCTCAATGCCGAGATGTGTTTCTTTCACAAAGTCGTCCAACAGTGTTTTTTTATCTTGTTGGTGGAAAGTATCTACAATTTCATCTGCCAAACGAACAAAGCCATAAATGGCATAAATAGGGTCGTGAATGTCTTTCGACAAGGCATTAATTCCCATCGAAAAAGACGTACTATAGGTATTTGTAACTACTTTACTTGATCGTAAAGATGCCTCTTCATACAAAGCTTCCATCCTACTAAGCTAAGGATTTTAAAACTTCTTTTGCTACTACTTGACCCGAAATTAAACTTGGTGGAACCCCTGGTCCGGGGGTGGTTAATTGACCTGTATAGAAAAGGTTTTTTAACTTTTTATTTCTAAGGTTGGGTTTCAAGATTGCAGTTTGAGTTAGGGTATTCGCCAAACCATAAGCGTTTCCTTTAAAAGCGTGGTAATCTGCCTTAAAGTCTGCATGAGCGTATGATTTTTTATAAACAACGTGCTCTCTAATTTTTTGATTGGTCAAGGACTCCAAGCGATCCATTACCATGTGGTAGTATTTTTCTCTTGTTTCATCATCATCTTCTAAATCTGGAGCTACAGGAATTAAAATAAAAACGTTTTCCTTCCCTTCAGGAGCTACTGAAGTATCTGTTAAAGAAGGCACGCAAACGTAAAAAAGTGGATTGCTTGGCCATTGGGGGTCATCGTAAATTTCTATGGCGTGTTGATTAAAAGATTCATCGAAGAACAAGTTGTGATGTCTTAGATTATCTAATCGTTTATCTACTCCTAAGTAAAACAACAAACTAGAGGGTGCCATTTTTCTGGTGTCCCAATATTTCTCAGTATAATTATGATATTCGGGGTCCAAGAGAAATTTATCCGTGTGATGGTAATCTGCCCCTGAAATAAAGTGAGTTCCTTCAAAGTCTCCTTTCGTTGTAACTGCCTTGGTGACCTTACCCCCATTTACCTCTAGCTTTTTTACTTCACAGTCCAACACAAACTTGACGCCTTTTTCTTTGGCCAAAGCAGTCATTCCTTCCACAATTTTATGCATGCCACCAAGCGGATACCATGTGCCAAGCTTGATGTCTGCAAAATTCATTAAACTGTAAAGCGCAGGTGTGTCCTGAGGCTTGGCACCTAAAAACAAGACAGGAAACTCTAACAGTTCAATCAACTTGGAGTTTTTAAAGTGCTTGCTAATGTGGGAGCTAATAGAACTAAAAAGTTGTAGCTTAAAAACTCCGGCAATCACCTTCCATTGTGCGAATTCTAAAATAGACTGGCTTGGCTTATGAACTAGATCATCCATGCCAACTCTGTATTTGTATTCGCCTTCTGCTAAAAACTTATCGAGTTCTTTTCCGCTTCCTTTTTCGTATTTCTCAAATAGGGCTTTAAGCTCTTCATAAGCTGCAGGAATATCTACAAATTCTTTGTCTTGAAATATGACTTGATAACTGGGATCCAATCGGACTAGTTCATAGTAATCCGATACCTTTTTACCAAATCGTTCAAAATAGGCATCAAACACATCCGGCATCCAGTACCAACTAGGACCCATATCAAAAGTAAAACCGGAGGCAGAGAACTTTCGTGCTCTTCCTCCGGCTTGGGAGTTTTTTTCTAAAATAGTCACTTTTTTTCCTTCACTTGCTAAGCTGGTTGCCGCCGCTAAGGAAGAGAATCCAGATCCTATTACAATAATATTTTCTGTCACAAGGTTTGGTTTGTTAATTTTCTATGCAAAATCTTTCAATGCATCGGTTAATTTTTTTCTAGCAAGAAAAATACGGCTTTTTACCGTTCCAATTGGCATGTTCAATTCATCTGCAATTTCCTTATACTTATATCCATCGAAATGCATTTGAAATGGAATTTTACACTCGTCATTTAATGATTCTACCGTTTTCAAAATATCCTTGTGGTTATATTCTGAATCAGGTGTTACAGGAGATACCTTTTTCGTGGAGTTTACGAAATAATCATCGTCAGTATTATCCATGATGGTTCTCTTTCTTACATTTCTTCTATAATTATTGATGAATGTATTTTTCATAATGGTGTACAACCATGCTTTCAAGTTTGTTGCTTCTTGAAATTTGTCCTTGTACTTCAAAGCCTTTAAAAAAGTCTCTTGTAATAAATCTTCTGCATCTTCATTATCGGATGTCAACTTTAATGCAAAATACTTTAATGGGTTCTGATAAGAAATTAATTGCTGGTTGAATTCAATTGCTGTCATAACTTTATATATTTTGATAGTTTTGTTTAATTATTATGATACAAATATAAACAATATGTCAAGACATATAAGTTTTTGTTTAATTATTTTATGAATTATTTAAACAAAGATAGAGTGATTACGATTAAACAACCTCTGCAAACGATGTAATTTGCCTAACATTAGAAGGGTAAGTAATAGCAGGTTCTTGTTGGAATCGATTTATTAAAAAATAATTTTCATCAGATTCGCACCCTCCCAAGTCATTTACTAAATTTTGAAGACCTTTTTCAGGACATATCACAGAATAAGTTAAAACCCAGTTCGGTTTAATCACCTTTGCTGCTTCTTTAATTTGGAGCACTGGTGCAGATTGTCCAAAGTAATATACCCTTACTCCACTTTTTTTATAGAGATATGCAGCAAATAATAAACCCAATTCGTGGTATTCTCCCTCTGGAAGAAATAGCATCACCTTTTTAGAGCTTTCCGGATTTGTTGGCAATTCCTCTATCGCAATAGATAGTTTTTGACGAATAATATGCGTCATGAAATGCTCTTGTGCCGGATTCACTCCGTCTGTTAACCAAAGTATACCAACCTTCTCAAGAAAAGGATAAAGCACTGTAGTAAATGTATTTTCGATTCCTATCTCCTCGTAATACCTATCTAACAGCACATTAATTGTATCCTCATCAAAATTTAACATCGGAAAGATAAGGTCATCAATTCGTTTCTGACTTACTAATTCTTTGTTCGACACCTCAGACACAGCCTCTTTTAACTGGTCATCGTCTAAGGCTACAATTTTTGATATCTTCGTACCATTATTAGATAAAATTGCAACATTCAATAATTTCTTCAAATCTAAATCGGAGTAGTTTCGGATGTTAGTATCTGTCCTGTTAGGTTCGAATAAGTTGTATCGTTTCTCCCAAATTCTTAACGTATGCGCTTTGATTCCAGATAGTCGTTCTAATTCTTTTATGGAGTAGTTTCCCATTTTTTTGAAGCAATTTTTTTAATAAAACATTCTTGGCTTGGAACGTTTCCACGGAGTTTGGTCAAGTTCAATTTTAAACACTCTTTTTAGAAAATGGTTCATCCTGCAAAAATTGTACTTTTTAGTCAATAAAGTAGAGATTGCCTTTAAATTTGTTTTGTGAAAATTTCTGATTCCCTTTCCGATAAAGTAAAAGCTGCTCCTAAAAAACCGGGCATTTACCAGTATTACGATAAAGAGGATAAACTTCTATATGTAGGAAAAGCAAAAAACCTAAAGAACAGAGTTGCCTCTTACTTTGTGGATGATCAAGGAAAAAGTGGCCGGATAAGATTATTGGTCAGCAAAATAAGAGACATAAAATACATTCTGACAGAGACAGAAATGGATGCACTTTTGTTGGAAAACAACCTCATAAAAACACATCAGCCGAGATATAACGTCATGCTGAAAGATGACAAAACCTATCCTTGGATTTGCATTAAAAACGAGCCCTTCCCAAGAATTTTTAAAACCAGAACGCTTATTAAAGATGGGTCAGAGTATTATGGCCCTTATGCATCCGTGAGCATGATGAACACCATTTTAGATTTAATTCGCAAGAACTATAAGCTAAGAACTTGTGCCTATCATCTGACCAAAGAAAACATAGACAAGGGGAAGTTTAAAATTTGCTTGGAATACCACATTGGCAATTGCAAGGCTCCTTGTGAAAACTTACAGTCGAAGGAAGCTTATGATCACAATATTGCCGAAATACGAAACATCATAAAGGGTAATGTTAATGTAGTGAAAAGCGAATTGAAGGACGCCATGAAAAAGGCTGTGGAAGAACTAGACTTCGAAGAAGCCCAAATCCTAAAGACTAAGTTAGAGGCCTTCCAAAAGTTTCAATCCAAGTCAACCGTTGTGTCGCCAACCATACACAATGTGGATGTTTTTTCCCTGCTAGTCGACAATGATTTGGCCTATGTAAACTACATGAAAGTTAGCAGTGGGGCAATAATTCAAGGACACACCTTAGAATTAAAAAAGAAGTTAGACGAATCTCAAAGTCAGTTATTAGAGATTGCAATCATTGAAATGAGAGAGCGATTTAAAAGCACTTCTAAAGAATTGATTGTTCCATTTATGCCTGATTTTGAAATGGAAGGATTGAGTTTGCACCAACCGCAGCGAGGAGACAAGAGAAAATTATTAGAATTATCAGAACGAAACGCGAAATACTTTATGTTGGAACGAAGGAAACAGCATGAAAAAGTAGATCCCGAAAGACACACTAAGCGAATTCTTGAGGGAATAAAAAAAGACATGCGTTTAAGCGAATTACCAGTTCATATAGAGTGTTTTGACAACTCCAACATACAAGGTAGCGATCCCGTTGCTGCATGTGTTGTGTTTAAAAATGCCAAACCAAGTAAAAAAGATTACAGGCACTTTAACATTAAAACCGTTGTTGGGCCCGACGATTTTGCATCTATGGAAGAGGTGGTATATAGACGATATAAACGACTTTTAGCAGAAGATGAGCCATTGCCTCAATTAATCGTGATAGATGGTGGCAAGGGTCAACTAGGCTCCTCTCTTAAGGCTTTAGAACGGTTAGGCCTAAGGGGCAAAATTGCTATAGTTGGAATTGCCAAGCGTTTGGAAGAAATATTCTATCCCGGGGATAAGTACCCTTTGTTTTTAGACAAAACTTCAGAATCCTTAAAAGTGATGCAGCATTTGAGAAATGAAGCTCACCGTTTTGGAATTACCTTTCACCGCAACCAGCGTTCAAAAAACAGCATACAAACGGAACTTTCCAACATTGAGGGTGTAGGAGAAAAGTCCATAGAAGACTTGCTCCGAAAATTTAAATCTGTAAAGCGAGTTAAAGAAGCGACGCTAAAAGAGTTGCAAGAAGTTGTTCCTTTAAATAGAGCTCAGGCTGTTTGGGGGTACTTTAATAAATAGTCTCATTTGTCTACGCTTCAAGCAGTTTCGCTTATTGCAAAACGCTCAGCATGACAAATTACTCGCTATCTTTATCGCGATTTGCTTTCCAAAGCAATAGCTCTCATTAGCCTTGTCACACTAAACTTTCCAAGACACGAAGAGACCAGCAAAGGTTGCTTTTGTCACACTGAGCTTTCCGAGGAACGAGGAAATGGTCGAAGTGTAGACAAAGCAAACCCAAAACAAACCAATTCCCCATCTTTGCTATAAGAGAGAGAGAGAGAGAAAAGAGGAATGATTTGTCCTATGCTTCGACCGTTTTTTGAAGCTCATGCTTCGCACAAAAAAGCTCAGCATGACAAATTAACAACTATCCTTATCACATTGAACTTTCTGAGGAACAAGAAATAATCGAAGCTCCCTTTTTGTCACACTGAGCTTTCTGAAGAACAAGAAATGATCGAAGTGTAGACAAAAACAATTACCTTAGTTTCATGCCAGAAACCCACCGCTATTACGTTTACATTTTAAAATGCTCAGATGATTCTTATTACACCGGAATTACAAATAACCTAAAACTTCGCTTTCAACAACATCAAGAGGGAGTAAATACCAACTCGTACACACAATCGCGAAGACCGGTAAAAATCGTGTTTTATCAAGAGTTTAAATATGTAGATAAAGCTGTAGCGTTTGAAAAACAAGTAAAAGGCTGGAGTAGAAAAAAGAAAGAGGCAATTATTAATGACAATTGGGAAAAGCTACCTAAACTAGCTATGAATAGGAGAAATAGAGAGAAAAAAGAGGAATGATTTGTCTTATGCTTCGACCATTTTTTGAAGCTCATGCTTCGCACAAAAAAGCTCAGCATGACAAATTAACAACTATCTTTATCACATTGAACTTTCTGAGTAACAAGAAATAATCGAAGCTCCCTTTTGTCACACTGAGCTTTCTGAAGAACAAGAAATGATCGAAACTCCCTTTTGTCACACTGAGCTTTCCGAGGAACGAGGAAATGGTCGAAGTGTAGACAAAGCAAACCCAAAACAAACCAATTCCCCATCTTTGCTGTTACTAAACCTTCATGACCGCTCTCCAACAAATAGAAAATTGGTTCTCTGCCAAAAAGTGGAACGCTTTCCCTTTTCAGAAACAAACGTGGAAAGCCTATTTAAGCGGAAAAGATGGAATGTTAAACGCTCCAACAGGTTCAGGTAAAACCTATGCTGTTGGGTTAGCAATTTTAGCGGAATTTCTAGAAAATAGAGAAGTAAAAGACCACCAAACAGGAATTCAAGCCATTTGGATCACGCCCATTCGTGCCTTAGCAAAAGAGATTGAGTTTGCCCTTTCCGCTGCCTGCGCAGAATTAGACATTCCTTGGGAGGTTGCGAAGCGAACGGGAGATACTACTGCTGCTCAACGAGCAAAGCAAAAGAAAAAGCTCCCGCAAATCTTAATCACCACACCGGAGAGTTTGCAGCTTCTACTAGCTAGCAAAGGCTATCAAAAACAGTTTAAAAGCCTAAAGTGTATTGTAAACGATGAGTGGCACGAACTTTTGGGAACCAAGCGTGCTGTTCAAATGGAGTTGGCTCAGTCTCGATTAAAAAGAGTTTGCGCCAAGCTGAAGATTTGGGGAATCTCTGCCACCATTGGCAACATGGAAGAAGGAATTGAAGTGCTTTTGGGAGATGACTTTCAGCATGGAAACCATGAATTGGTAATCGCTAACATCAAAAAGAAAATTGACCTTGAAACACTAATTCCAGACGAGGTGGAAAAGTTTCCTTGGGCCGGGCATTTGGGAATAAGAATGTTAAAACAAGTTATTCCAGTTATTCGCAAAAGCAAAACAACCCTCATTTTCACCAACACACGCTCCCAGTGCGAAATTTGGTACCAACGACTGTTGGAAGAAGAGCCGGACTTGGCCGGGCAAATAGCCATGCATCACGGATCTATTGGCAAAGAGTTGCGGGAATGGGTAGAAGATGCACTGCATGCCGAAAAACTAAAGGCGGTAGTTTGCACTTCAAGTTTAGATTTGGGCGTTGACTTTCGGCCAGTTGAAACCATCGTTCAAATTGGCAGCCCAAAAGGTGTTGCGCGGTTTTTACAACGAGCCGGTAGAAGTGGTCATCAGCCTGGAGCGACTTCTAAAATTTATTTCGTTCCCACACATTCGCTAGAAATTATTGAATCGGCTGCATTAGGGCAAGCCATGAAGGAGAATCTTTTGGAACGCCGAATTCCATACTTCCGCTCCTTCGATGTGCTCATTCAATATTTGGTAACACTTGCTATTTCTGATGGGTTTAAACCCGAAGAAATTTATCCGGAAATAAAATCAACCTTTAGCTACAATAGCATTTCAGATGAGGAGTGGTTTTGGGTGTTACAATTTATTGTGAATGGAGGTAACTCTCTAGACAACTACGATGAATACAAAAAGGTAATTGTTGACGAAGAAGGCGTTTATCGAGTAGTTGATCGAACCGTTGCTACAAGACATCGCCTTTCCATGGGTACCATTGTGAGTGAACCCGACATCAAAATCACCTTCATGAGTGGTAAATACATCGGCACAATTGAGGAGTATTTTATGGCTTCACTAAAACCTGGGGCAGTATTTTCTTTTGCCGGGAGAAATCTTGAGTTCATCCAACTAAAAGGCACCAACGGAATTGTAAAACTCTCTAAAGAAAAGAACGGGCGAGTTCCCTCATGGAAAGGAAGCAGAATGCCGCTTTCTTCTCAGCTTTCAGCTATGTTGCGAACAAAAATTATGGAGTGCCAAACCAAACCAGATTCGCAAATCGAATTAAAAAGTATGGCGCCTCTAATTCAAATGCAGGCAGAGCGTTCGCATGTACCTCAACTTGATGAGTTTTTGATAGAAACTTTTGAAAGTAAAGAAGGTTATCACGCTTATTTTTATCCTTTTGAAGGTCGTTTCGTGCATGAAGGAATGGCAGCAGTAATTGGTTACCGTATTTCTTTACTAACGCCGATTAGTTTCTCCATTGCCCTAAACGATTATGGATTCGAGCTGCTTTCTGATCAGCCTATTCCGCTGGAGCAAGCATTGGACAACAACATTTTTACTGCTGAGCACTTGTTTGATGATATACAAGCTTCGGTAAATTCGACAGAAATGGCTCGCAGAAAATTCAGAGATATCGCTTCTATTTCTGGATTGGTATTCAGAGGTTTCCCAGGAAAAAACAAAAAAGACAAACACATACAGGCTTCTTCTCAACTGTTTTTTGATGTTTTTGCTGATTACGAAAAGAGTAACCTTTTGTATTTGCAAGCTTTTGAAGAGGTAATGGAATTTCAGTTGGAAGAAACGAGAATGACAGAAGCCATGAATAGAATAGCAGGGCAGACTATTGTTTTAAAACACCTAGAAAAGCCAAGTCCATTCTCGTTCCCAATTATGGTAGATCGACTAAATCGTGAAAAGTTAAGTTCAGAAAAATTAGAAGACAAGATTCGAAAAATGAAGTTAGAGTTCGATTAAATTGAACTATTTTTGTTGACAAGTCAATTAGTAAACTATCAAACATGACGGACGTTAAACAAATTCTATTTGAACTTGAAAAAACACTTCAACAAATCAAAGGGAAACAATCAGATATTTTTCGAGAAAACAATTTTCCAGTATCAAAAGACCAATGGCTGATATTGGAACGGATCTCAGAAAAAGAGGGCTCTAATCAAAAAGACATTGCAAAAGACACCTTAAAAGATCCAGCAGCGTTGACAAGAATGTTAGACTTGTTGGCAGAGAAGGGACTTGTGCAACGCAAAGCGTCAAGAAGTGATCAACGGACATTTGACCTTTACCTGACTGTAGAAGGTAGTCGATTAGTCAACAAAGTAAGTCCTCTTACAGAGAAATTTAATCAAAGCGTTTCTAAAAGTCTAAGTAGAGAAGATAAAAAAATCCTGCTACAAATTCTTGCTAACATGCAAGACGCTTAATTTCTAATAAGCAGTTGGACTAAATTCACTTGTACAGAAATAAAAAAAGGGGCGTATGACAATTAACTTGTTTTTCTTCAAAAATTAGGATTTGAAAAAGTGCAATTTGAAAGAAACAAATTCTACCACTAGTGTTACTCTAGTAGTGGGGCTTAGAGAATAACAAGATGCTACTAATAACGAAAACCAAGTCAAAACACACAACTTTTGGCTAAGTATTGAAGGTAATTTTAAATAAATGAAATGAAGACGATTCTAAAACTGAGCATTGTATTAACCCTTGCAGCTTGCGGTAACTCCAGCGAAAAAGATTCCTCCGCAAATGAACACATGCATAAAAGTTCATTTGAAGAGCTAGTAAAGAAGTTTGAAGACCCCGAGAGGGTCGCTTGGCAAAAACCAGAACTAGTCATTGAAAAGCTAGGAGACATACAAGGAAAAAAGGTTGCGGACATCGGTGCAGGAACGGGCTACTTTAGTAGAAGAATGGCTGAAAAAGGCGCCTCAGTTCTAGCACTTGATGTAAATGAAAAGTTCTTAGACTACATTAATGAAAATTCTGAAGATAGCTTAGATATTGTTACTCGCAAAATTCCATTGGATAGCCCACAATTGGATAGTGCAGAAGTGGATGCGGTTATTATAATAGACACATACCACCACATTGAGAATAGATATGAATATTTTAGGGACGTTTGGCGTGGAATGAAAGCAGGAGGACAGCTTATGGTGGTTGATTTTAAAAAGAAAAAAACGCCACATGGCCCGCCAGTAGAAATGAGGCTAGAAGGGTTTAACGTAATGAAGGAGTTACAAAAAGCTGGATTCGTTAAAGTAGTTATTGACATAAAAACTCTTGATTATCAATACATAGTACTCGCTAAGAAATATGAGGATGCGATATAAAAAAAGCCCGAACTAAGTTCGGGCTAATTACCACAGAGTACTATGAATTACTATTTGGCTACTACTACCTTTATGAAAACGACTCTGTGATTCTTTAAATATCGTTAACGTAAAATTAGTGAAAAAAAATACATTTTGACCAATATGTTAAATTAATCCCACAATAGCTTTTCTATTCCTTGTAAAATTTGTTTTTGTATACGTCTATTTTATGCTCCCCACCCATTTTTTAAACTAAAATAGGACAACAAAACTAATAGGAAATGGTAAAAGTAAAGTTCATTTTCAAATCAGTTTTATCTTTATAATTTTACGTGTATGAACATTGAGTTAGAACAAAACGAATCAAAAGGTGCAGCATATCTCACCAAAGATGGCTCACGTTTAGCCGAAATGACCTATTCTATCGCTGGTAGCGAACTCATAATTATAGACCATACCATGGTTGATAGTAGTTTAAAAGGGCAAGGTGCCGGAACGAAACTGCTTCTGTCTATTGTGGAGAAAGCTAGAAAAGAGAACTTCAAAATTTTGCCTTTATGCCCCTTTGCTAGGTCTGTCTTCGATAAACACGAGAGTATTAAAGACGTGTTAAAGTAGTTTTCTGTGCACAAATACTTCTTAGCCGTTCTTCCTCCGACTCAAATCTCTAATGAAATCTTTTCTTTTCAAAAAGAAATAGAAACACAATTTGGTGCGGTTCACGCCCAGAAAACCCCACCACACATCACCATTATTCCTCCATTTGAATGCGACCCTGAAAAACTAACCGAATTTACTAGTGTGTTCTCCCTGTTTTTAAAAGAAAAGCCAACAGTTGACATAACGATAGAACTAAGCAACTTTCAGCGCTTTGAAAGCAGAACCTTATTTGTAGATGTTGCGAAAAACAACAAGTTTGAGATGCTTTGCAAAGAACTAAAGTTCCTCTTCAACCAACAGAAAATAATAAAACAGAGAATTGAAAAACACTACTTTATTCCGCACATTACCATTGCCAATAAGGACATAAAAAAGCGAGACTTCAAAGTAGCTTGGGAGGATTTTAAAGGAAGAAGTTACCAACGAAGTTTTAAGTTGGAAAACCTAGTGCTTTTAGAATTAGTTGCCGGAAAATGGGAAGTAAAGGCTAGAATTGCAGTTTAAAAGATTCTCTTTCAAAACCGTCTCAAATTCCACATGACGTCAAGTATTCGCTATGAGCTTTTTAAAAATGCTCATCAAAAGTTTTAAGCTATGGCGTAAATTCAATTCAATTTATAAGAGCTAATTTTTCTCTTAAATTAACTTCAAAATCTAAAATTTTGATTATTTTATCGTCAACATATTGACGTTAAAATTGTCAAAATAATGAAATCCATATTACACTTAGATTTAGATAGCTTTTTTGTTTCCTGTGAACGTTTGCTGGATCGTAAATTAAATAATAGACCTGTACTTATAGGTGGCACTTCAGACCGAGGCGTGGTGGCTTCTTGCAGTTACGAAGCTCGTGCCTTTGGGGTTCACTCTGCTATGCCCATGAAAATGGCTCGGCAACTTTGTCCACATGCTGTTGTAATTCGAGGTAACAGTGGTACCTACAGTAAGTTTTCTGATATCGTTACGGATGTCATCCGGTCCAACAGTCCTCGATTCGAAAAATCATCCATCGACGAGTTTTACATAGACACCACCGGAATGGACCGATTTTATGGAACCTACAAATGGTCACAAGAGTTGCGTACACAAATTATGAAAGAAAGTGGTTTACCCATCTCTTTTGGTCTTTCCACAGGAAAAACAACCGCAAAAATTGGAACCGGCGAGGCAAAACCCAACAACTTTATGAAGATCGATGAAGGGGAAGAAAAACTATTTCTTGCACCTCTACCTGTTCGTAAAATGCCAATGATTGGCTCCAAAACCAATCAAAAATTACACCTCATGGGCATTCAAAAAATACAAACCATACAGGAAATGCCCGTGGAATTAATGACTCGCGTGCTAGGTAAGAACGGTCATTCCATTTGGAAGAAGGCGCAGGGAATTGACAATACTCCCATTACGACTTATCACGAGCGGAAGTCCATATCCATTGAACGAACTTTTGAAAAAGACACTACTGACATTGCCAAACTCAAAAGTATTTTAACCGCCATGGCTGAAAATTTATCGTACCAACTTCGCAATGGAAACAAACTTAGCGGCTGTGTTACGGTGAGGGTGCGCTACTCCGATTTTATTACGGAAAGCAAACAGCAGCACATCCCTTACACCTCGCTAGATAATAAACTAATAGAAACGGTGCTTTCGCTTTTTCAAACGCTCTACAGTAGAAGAGTTTTGGTACGCTTAATTGGTGTTCGCTTTAGCAAACTGGTCGGTGGAAACCACCAAATTAACCTGTTTGACGATAGCGAAGAGCTAATCAACCTCTACCAAGCTTTAGATAGTATTCGTAATCGCTATGGACAAGATGCGGTAAAACGAGTTGTCGCGATGGGCTCCAAGGGCATTGGTAGGTCTTCCAATCCGTTTAATGGGCAACCTATCGTTATTCCTGCACACAGGAGAGCTTGATTTCAATGAGACAATATATCAATAAGTTAATGGATTAATAATTAAATAAAAGTCATCAGTCAAGGTCTTATGTGTTTGATTGTAAAACATTTTAAACATACTCATTAACTCTTCATTGATTAATTGATTCGCTAATTAAACAATTGACTCATTCATTAATTGACTGATTCACTAATTCACTGATTAAAACCAATGCTCATCAACGCCCACAGTTATTATAGCCTAAACTACGGTTGCCTTTCTATTCGAGAAGTATTGGCAACCTGTCAATTTTTGGGACACAAAACAGTAGCACTAACCGACGTAAACAACACTTCGGAATGCTTTACCTTTTTGCTATTGGCAAAAGAGTACAACATTCTCCCGGTAGTGGGAATTGATTTTAGAAATGGAGTAGATCAGCAGTTCATTGCCTTAGCGAAAAACCACGAAGGCTTTTTTGAATTGAATGAATTTTTATCGCACTACCAACGGAGTAAAAAGCCAATTCCAGCAAGAGCAACTTTTAAAAATGCATTCACCATTTACCCCTTTGAAAAAGCATTGCATTTTGACGAACTCAGCAAAAATGAATTTACAGGAATAGCTCCAGAGCAACTCAACCGTCCCATTTTTAAACAATACAAAACTCTATTTGAGAACAAACTACTTGTGTTATGCCCCGCCACCTTCAGACATAAAAAAGATTATAATACCCATCGCCTACTTCGAGCTATTGGGGAAAATACTTTGCTAAGTAAACTCGACAAAAATCAACAAACGAAAGAAAGCGATAAGTATCGCAGCGCAACAGAAATTTCTGATCTATTCCAACATCATCCCTCCATTATTGAACGTACAAACAAGCTACTGCAAGAGTGTGATTTTCAATTTGCTTTTCAAAAACCAAACAACAAAAAACATTTTACCGAAAGCCAAGAAGAGGATGCACAATTACTCCGAAAGTTAAGCTACGAAGGACTTCCATATCGATATGAATTTGATCCCATGCGGGGTAAAAAGTTAAATGCCAAACAACAGGAAATTTTGAATAGGGTGGAAAATGAACTAAAAGTAATCGAGCAATATGGGTTTTCTGCTTATTTTCTAATTAATTGGGACATGGTTTGCTATGCCATGAAAAAAGGTTATCCGCACGTTGGCAGAGGAAGTGGAGCAAACAGTATTGTTGCCTATTTAATTCGGATTACTAACGTAGACCCCATAGAGCTAGATCTTTATTTTGAACGTTTTATTAACCCCTATCGTAGTAGCCCTCCAGACTTTGATGTTGATTTTTCGTGGACCGACAGAAATGACGTAACCACCTATCTCTTTGAAAAGCACGGCTACAACAAAGTGGCGTTGTTAGGGTCTTACACCACATACCAACACAAATCGGTAATTCGAGAGTTGGGCAAGGTTTTCGGTTTACCAAGCGAAGAAATTGAGCAACTACAGCGTGGCGGAATTGCCGATAACGAATACGGGCAACTCATTCAAAAATACAGCTCATACATTGCAGGGTTCCCAAGTAACCTAAGCATTCACTCCAGTGGGATTATTATTTCAGAACAACCCATACACTATTATTCTGCCACTTACTTACCACCAAAAAACTACCCAACAGTACATTTCGATATGCAAATTGCAGAAGATATTGGCCTCTACAAGTACGATGTGTTAAGTCAACGTGGTTTAGGTAAAATTAAAGATGCAGTTGAGTTTATTGAAAAAAACCACGGCAAAAAGGTGGACATACATGCCATGAAGGTGATTAAAAACGACCAGAAAGTAAAAGATCTCCTCCGCGAAGGAGACTTAACCGGTTGTTTTTATGTAGAGTCCCCAGCTATGCGTATGCTCATGACAAAGTTAAAAGCCGAAGATTACACGAGACTTGTTGCTGCAAGTTCCATTATTCGACCTGGCGTAGCAAAAAGCGGTATGATGCGAGAATACATTCTTCGTTTTCAAAATGTAGAGCGGCGAGAGGAGGCACAAAAAGCCTTGCCCGAATTGTATGAAATTTTAGAAGAAACTTACGGTGTAATGGTGTATCAAGAGGATGTGCTAAAAGTGGCGCATTACTTTGCGGGTTTAAACTTAGCAGAAGCAGATATTTTACGTCGGGGTATGTCCTGGAAATTCAAACAGCGAAATGAATTCAACAAAATAAAAAATCGCTTTTTTGATAATTGTGCTCGAAAACGACTCACACACAGCACCGTTCAAAAAATATGGGATCAAATTGAAAGCTTTGCCAACTTTGCCTTTTCAAAGGGACATTCGGCAAGTTATGCCGTAGAAAGTTTTCAGGCACTTTATCTTCATGCCTACTACCCCCTAGAGTATTTAACCGCGACGCTGAACAATGGCGGCGGCTTTTATTCCAGAGAACTATATGTTCACACTGCCCGCATGAAAGGCGCACAGGTTGAATTGCCTTGCGTAAACGAAAGCATGGCTACGGCAGATATCTGCGGTAAAAAACTAACCCTGGGTTTTGGATTTATAGATGGGGGATTTGAATCTAAGAACATGGAGTATATTCTTAAGGAAAGAAGCAAAAGTGGGGTGTTCACCTCGTTTCGGAATTTCGTAGAACGTATTCCTGAAATATCCTTAGATCAAATTATCGTGTTGATTCGATTAGGCTGCTTTCGCAACATAGAACAAGATAAAAAGAAGCTACTCTGGGATGCTCATTTTCTACTTTCAAAAACTCCTAAAAAAATTAGGAACCATTCTCTTTTTGAGCTAAAGCCTCAAGAATGGCAGCTGCCAGAGCTAGTTCAAAACCCACTAGAAATTGCTATGGATGAAATTGAACTGCTAGGTTTCCCTGTTAGTTACAGTCCATTTGATTTGATTGAGGAGGAAGAGGAAAACCTTCCACAACTCACCGCCAAAGAACTAAAGGAAAAAGTTGGGAAAAGAATAAGCATTACAGGCTATCGGGTTCACATAAAAACTACTAGAACCAGCAACGGTAAAGCCATGCGCTTTGGAACATTCATCGACAAGAAAGGTCATTGGATTGATACGGTACATTTCCCTGATGCCGTTGCCAAACTAAAACACATTGGTCCTGGTTGCTATCTCATTAAAGGAATCGTAACCGAAGAGTTTGGGCACATTAGTTTAGAAGTAAACGATTTGAAACGTTACAACAATAAGGTGTTAAGATAGAGCATTTACGACTATTACCCTATTGAATTCACTCCAAATCAACCAGACTTTTGTACTCTACAAATAAGCTATGAAAAAATTAAGATACAAATCAATATTTATTGCCGCAGCACTTTTCTCAACATTTCTAATATCTTGCGGAGATGACGACGACGATAACGAACCGCCAGTTCAAAGTCAAATCGCTAACCCAAATTTACCTTCAAGCGTTTCGGGACAAGTTGTAAACTTTATTTTTACCGCAGCTCAGCCCAACGCTCCCTATGCTTTGAATCAAGAAGTAAAGGTTACCTTTTCTTCAAGCGGAATGTTCTTTTTAGACAAGAACCCAACGGCAAATGATGGCGACGAAGTAAATGTAGCAACGTATACAGAAATAGGAAAAGAACTCGTTTGGAGTGATGCTGGTAACGATTATAGCTATGCTCTTTCGTTAAAAGCAGATAGCTCCATTAATGAACTGAACGTGACTCAAACAAGCACTTCTGCATTTTTGGGTTCATTTAAACCAAGAGAAGATGTAGATGCTACGGTTATGAAAGGATTTGCTGGAACATACACTGTAACCAGAGTAGCTGCGGGGGCACATTCAAGAATGACCGTGATAGTAAAAACTGATGGAGGAATAGACTTTGATTCTAACTTAGATATAAACGTATCCGAATATGCACGAATTACCAACAACCTTGCGACAACTACTAACCTCTCAATCGATACAAAACCTTACCCAGTAACACCTTATGGTAGAATTGTTATGTACACCGATTCAAGTAAAACTCGACTAACCTCTATAGATTATCGCCCGGATCACCCGGCGGTAACAAACAGGATAGAACTATATTTTTAACCACAAAGTCTGCTTTTGTGTAGAGCCTTTCCGAGAAATCGGGAGGGCTTTGTTATTTTTAACCTATGAACTCTAACATTGAAACTCTTCAAAATTCTATCACCAACTTTCAGGTTTTATTCCTAAAATACAAAAGTGGAATTGGAGTAATCTCCGAAAGAGAAATAGAGCCTTTAGCGCTATTTTTTGAGCAAAACGAATGGAAAACTGTTGCTTTTTGTCGATTAAGAAGCGAAAAACGCACTTTTATGTTAAGTCGATTTTATTCATTAGAAGTAACTAATGATGAGTTTGCTCCTAATCTATTTAGTTTGGAAGAATACTTTAGAGGTGCATTATAAACTTTTATCGTTTTAAGTTATTTACGCAAGATAACTAGCTCCAATCTAACTTTTCACGAACTTTACTGTATGTCAAACGAAAACCTTTTCTCTTCCTTCCAAACTACAGAAATTAGAGGTGAGAAATTGTTTCTATTACCAGAAAAGGCAATCTTCTGGGAAGCTAAAAGCCTATTACTGATAGCTGATTTACATTTGGGAAAGTCAGCTCATTTTAGAAAAAACGGAATCGCTGTTCCAGCTATAGCAGAAAATAAAAACTGGAGTATCTTATCTGAACTTTTTGAGAAGATAAAGCCCAAACGAGTCAATTTTTTAGGAGACCTTTTTCATAGTGTTTACAATCAAGAGTGGGAAGTATTTACAAAACTGCTGGACTCCTTCCCTGAAATTAAGTTTGAACTAACCTTGGGAAATCATGATATCTTAGACCCTAGACTATATGCCGACTCTCGGTTAACTGTGTTTGAAAACCTCGTTGAAGAACCTTTCATATTTACGCATGAACCATTGGAAGAAAAGAGCAATTATTACAACCTAGCAGGACATATTCATCCGGGTGTAAAATTAAAAGGAAAGGGTAATCAGAAAACTCGCCTGGCTTGCTACTATTTCGGAAAAAATGGAGGATTACTTCCTGCTTTTGGGTCATTTACAGGTCTAGCTACCATTAAAGTGAAAAAAACTGATCAAGTTTTTGTGGTTGTGGGGAGTGAGGTAATTGCTTTCTGAAATTACGAATTAATGACAGCCTTTAATATCCAAATAATAATAGAGAACCAATATAATTATCTGATACAATTTTTTCGTAATTGGAGAATTGTTAATTCGTAATTGTCTTAATAATGTTTCTTCCAATACTCTGGCTCCACCATTGGTGCCGGATAGTCTAGTTCTGGCTTCCCGAATAAATCATCCTCCTTCGTCCATGGGTGATGCACAACTCCACTGTCTAACTCCTTTAATTCCGGAAGCCAAATTTTAACGTACTTGCCCTTTTCATCATAACGTTTAGCTTGCAGAATAACATTGAAATAGCGGTCTCTTGGATCATTTCCTACGCCTGAATTATACATCCAATTTCCATAATTACTAGCAACATCATAGTCAATCAATTTGCTTTCGAAATACTCGGCTCCCATTCTCCAATCGATTTCCAGCTCATTTGTTAAAAACGATGCTACATTCTGCCTTCCTCTATTGCTCATGAAGCCTGTTTGATTTAGCTCCCGCATGTTTGCATCAACAAATGGAACGCCCGTTCTACCATTTGCCCACCGGTCAAACACTTCTTTGTCGGTTGACCACTTATATTCTTGGTTTTTAATCCCTTTTTGAAAAAATATTTTGTTTCCATGCTTTAGAGAAATGAACTTAAAATAGTCTCGCCAGATCAATTCAAAAATTAACCAGTAGGTAGATTGGTTGGACTTCACTTCCTTTTCGTACCGCTTTACTTCCCAATATATTTGCCTGGGAGAAATACAGCCATTCCAAAGCCAAAGAGATAACTTGCTAGAGTAATTTGAACCAATGAGTCCGTTGCGCTTTTGCTTGTAATAACTAAGCTCTTCTGTTTCAAAAAAATAATGTTGCAACCGCTTCAAGGCGTCATCTTCTCCTCCTTTGGCCATTATTGCTGCTCGCTCGTCGATTGGTTGTGCAGTTAACCCAAAGTCTTCCACCTTCGGAATAATTCCCAAGTCTATCCCAGACTTTATTGCAGGTAACTTGTCAGGCGTTTGAAAAACAGCTCTCACTGAGCTTTTCTTTTCCACCCCTTTCCTAAACTGCGTAAATACTTGTGATGTATCTTCGAAAGGATGTGGCAAATCTTTTACATGATACAACGCAGATCCAAATGAGTAATCGATAGGGATATTTAATTGCTCCACTTTTTCTTGAACGGCAATTTCTTCTTCGTGAATATCTTTAAATGCATAGATTTTAGAAACTTCCACTTCTGAGGTAAGCCTTGCGATTTGTTCCGCCGTGTTTCCTTGTCTTACCAATAAATTCGAGCCTAAACTTTGAAGGTTCTCTTTAAGGTTCTGAACGCTTTCTATTAAAAACTGCGCCCGAAATGCTCCTGTTTTTTCAAATCCAAATTTAGTGGAACCAAACTCCGTTTCTTCAAAACAATAAAACGGTATGACGACCTCATGCTGCTCAAGTGCTTTTACCAAAGCCTCATTGTCATGAATTCTCAATTCTTTCCTAAACCAAACGATTGCTGTACTCATCTCTTTTTATTTCTTCGACACCTTTCACTACAAAACTTTACCTCATCCCATACCTTCTCCCACTTTTTACGCCATGTAAAGGGCTTTTCGCAAACAATACAGATTTTTTGTGGTAAGTGTTGCTTTTTCACACCAAGGTAACAGATAATTCTATCGTTTAGTTTTATAAGTGCATCAGAACCTTTCCGACTGCAAAGGCGCATGGAACACATGATGTTTTATTCTTGTCTTAGTGAACTTGGTGTGCTTCGTGGTGAACTCTTAGAAAAGTCTTTCTTACCACAAAGGCACAAAGAACACAAAGGGTGTTTTTTCTTCTTGACTTGGTGAGATTCCTGGTTAATTCTTCTAACGAAATAGCTTTCAAGATTACAATTACCCGTTAATTACTCTCCTTATTCCATTTTTAATTAAGGGCACATTAAAATTTATAAGTAAACCTAACTTACATTCCGCAAGTTTTAAATAAGTCAGAATTTGAGCTAAATGAATATCGTGTAGGCCTTCAACTGCTTTGATTTCAACAATTAACTTGTTTTCAACTAAAAGGTCAATTCGATACCCTACTTCTAATTTTACCTCTTCGTAGATTAAAGGCAACGCTTTTTGAGAAACGATCGACAACCCTCTTTTATTGATTTCAAAAGCTAAGCAAGCCTCGTAACTTGATTCCAACAATCCCGCTCCAAGAGTTTTGCGAACTTTATAAGCGCAGTCAACTACAATTTTAGATATTTCGTTTTCTGTCATTGATCTTAATTCTTCCTTGTGAACTTGGTGTGCTTCGTGGTTAACTTTTATACAAGGCTTTCTTACCACAAAGTCGCAGAGAACACAAAGAGTGTTTTTTCTTGTCTCGGTGAACTCCGTGTGCTTCGTGGTTAAACTTACCATCCAGTCTGTCACCACAAAGGCACAAAGAGCACAAAGGGTGTTTTTTCTTGTCTAAGTGCACTTGGTATGCTTCGTGGTTAACTATTATACGAGATATTTCTTACCACAAAGACACAGAGAATACAAAGGTTTTTTCTTCTTGACTTAGTGAACTTGGTGTGCTTCGTGGTCCAACTCATTCTAATCACATAAAGCATCGAGCTAATTCAATATCCTTTACGCAGCTTTATAAATAATATTGATACTCTCAGCAGAAAAATTCTCTCTTCCTTCTACAACAACATGCCACGAGCCATCTATTGGTTTTTGAAAGTGTGCATAACTGTCCTTCACTTCTATGGTTTGTCCATAATACCTGCCCTCGTTTCGGTAAGAGTTAAAATTGTCTTCATCCAATAGTAAAACATGGTAACTGTCCGGCAATTCAATTCCAATAAAACCTGGCTGACTGCCTCTTATTTTGTGTTGAATGTTTTTCATATTGCTAATTATTTTAGGATTGTGTACTTTTACGATTCAAATATACTATATTTTTTAGTTTACTAATATTTTTAGCATTTATTTTGAATTATTTTAAAGAAAATTTAAAGTTCCTTCGTAAGCAAGCCGGTTTATCTCAGACAGATTTTGCCAACAAAATAGGCGTTAATCGACCCATTATAGGTTCTTACGAAGAAGGGAGAGCAGAACCAAAATTCGAGACTCTTCAAAACATCTCTCACTTTTTTCAAATAACGCTTGATTCTTTGCTACAGAAGAAATTAACAAAAAATGCAAAATCAGGGTTAAAGAACATTGAGGGGAACAACCTGAGAATTCTACCAATAATTGTAAACCAAGGGAATACTGAGCTTATTCCACTTGTGCCTATAAAAGCATCTGCAGGATACATGACAGGCTATGAAGACATTGAGTTTGTAGAAAACCTTCCGAAATTCAGTTTGCCAGTTCAAGAACTTTCACAAGGCACATTTAGAGCTTTCCAAATAAAAGGGGATAGTATGTTGCCTATTCAACCGGGAAGCTATGTGCTTGGAGAATATGTCGAAAACTGGAATTGGATTAAAAATGGCGAGACCTATATAATTGTATCGAAAGACAAGGGGGTAGTTTATAAGAGGGCATTTAACAAGATTGAGAAAAGTCAAAGTTTGGAGTTGCACTCCGACAATAAAAACTACGAGCCTTTCTCTATCCACATTAATGATGTTGTAGAAGTTTGGAAAGCCAAAGGATACCTTTCATTTGATTTGCCAGAGCAAACGAGCGAAAACCCGACGGTAAACGACTTGAGTCAGATGATGGCGAAACTTCAGAGTGAGGTGGAAAAATTAAAAAAGAATTAGGTAAATAGTTCAAATACTTATTTACTTGAGCCAAATTCTAATAAAGATCAACCCAAAAACAATTGCGACAACCGCTAGCTGAAATAGACCCAAAACAACTTGCCTATTTTTCATATCTCTTAGCGCACAACTTTTCAAAAAACAGTTCTTAGTACTACCTAATCAACTCTATCTCTGCTCTTCTGTTTTTCTTCCTGTTTTCTAAACTCGTATTTGGAACTAATGGTTCTCTGTCCAACACAGCTTTAATTTCCATTTGATTCGCTTTCACTCCTTTCTTCAGTAAATAGTTTTTAACCGTATTGGCTCTTCGATTTGAATAGGTTGTATTAACTACATCATTGCCCATATCACAAGTGTGCCCCTTAATTCTAACTCTTTGACTTGCGTGCGCTACTAACTCTTTTGCAATTAAATCCAAGTCCTTTTTTATGAACTCAGGAATGTTTGTACCTTCAAAGCTGAAAACAATCTTCTTGTCAAATATTGACTCATCTATTGTTTCCTTCTCTACAACGGGCTCTTCTTTTGGAGTTTCCTTTGGCTTTACAACTGCCACTGCCGGCGTTGGCGGTACGTTTTTTTCTGCTTCCTTAATTTCTTCAATTACTTTTTTCGGAGCTTCAACTACTTCTTTGACAATTAGTTCAACTACTTTTTCCTCTACTACCTTTTTAGGTGCTACTGGAACTGGAACCTCTGCCACTTTCGGTTCTCGTTTTACGCGTTTGCCAATTTTATAACCCAACATAAATTCGTGCGACCCTCCACTATACGAAGCAATCCCTGTTGGGCTGAATTCATAAGCATACGCCGCTACAATTTGATCCGTCACTTGAAACCCAACTCTTCCAATTAATCCAGCCTCTTGACGGTATCCAGCGCCTAAATACAAGGTCTCTTTCCAAGTCGTTAATGCATTAACTTCAAATTGAAAACTCTGCACTCCTTGGTTGCGAACCATTACAAAGGGCTCAACAGTCCAGTTTTCCGAAACACCAAACAAATAAGATCCATAAGCTCTAAATTGTCTTATTCTATCAAATGTCCCATCGCCTCTATCGTCCGGCAGCGTATAACTAACACTTGACTCAAATAGATTCCTACTCGCAATACCTAATTTGAATTTTGCATATTCAAGCATTACTCCTGCTTCCGCATCAAATGCAATTCCACTTTCATCTCCTCCATTGACAACCTCATCAGCCAAATCTCCAACAACTGCATCATTGTATCCAACGCTGTTCTGCACCATCATCCCAGAAACTCCAAAGTGCAGTTTCGCCTTTTCATTGATCATCACCTTGTAAGAATAGGAAAGTGCTGCATTAAACTGTTTTAAAATGTCTGTCTGGTCAACATCAATCTTTGCTCCTACTCCCATTTTTTCGTTCAGTGCTCCGTGAACTCCAAAAAAGGTAGTTCTCGGGGCTCCTTCTATTCCTTGCCATTGTATTCTATGACTGGCTGTTCCTTCAATAAAGTTATTTGCTCCAGCCTCAGCGGGATTGAGCAAATATTCATTGAAATTATAAAAATTGCTCAAAGGAGTTTGTTGAGCTGCAACCGTTCCGCTAATAGCTATTCCTACTAGAGCCACGATAACTTTTCTTGTAATTGTATTATTCGTTTTCATCTTGTTAAGTTTTATATCTATTAGTTTGATTTACCTTCTTTCTCTTAAAATGGTGATTGGTCCACTCATGCTCTCCTGATCTGGACAATCGAAAACATAATAATACGTTCCTTCAGGAAGTTGTGTCCCGTTTATAGTTCCATCCCAGTCATTGTTATAGTTCGTGGTATTATATACCTCTGTTCCATTTCTATTGAAAATAGACAGTCTACAATTTTCTACCAATTCCGGTTTATTTACCGTCCAAGTGTCATTTCTCCCGTCTCCGTTTGGTGAGAATAAGGTCGTAGCGTCTAGTTTATTAACTACGGTTACTGTTACCGTTACATCATCCGTTACAGTACATCCATCCGGGCTAGTTACCGTCATGGTATAGGTCGTTGTTTCTCGTGGATTTACCAACGGTTGTTCTACCGTATCGTTTGCAATGGTGAACGATGGTGACCATCTAAAACTTGCCGCATTCACAGAACTTGCCTCAATCTGTATTGGCTCGATATCTCTCGTTGCCAAATCTTCTCCCGCATTCGCTTTTGAAGGTGCATATACTGTAATGCCTACATCGCATGTTTCTTGGTTCCCGTTTACATCCGTTACTAAATAACTTAGTGTTGAAATTCCTACGGGAAATTGATCGCCTGTATTTAATCCTGTAACGTCTGACCTTACAATACTTGCAACGGCGCAATTATCAGTTGCTGTGGCATCCATGAAGTTTACGATTGAATCACATTGTGCAATATCAATAGGACAAGTGATTACCGGCTTAGTGGTATCGTTTACTGTTACTGTGAAACTTGCTATTGATGTGTTTCCATTCACATCGTAAGCGGTATAAGTAACTGTAGTTGTTCCTACTTGAAAGGTTGTCCCATTTGCAACATTACTTCTAAGTGAATCCATGTTACAGTTGTCAGTTGCTGTTGGTTCTGTCCAGCTTATTACAGCTCCACAAATGCCCGCATCGTTACTTGTTGTTATGTCGACAGGTGCATTTACGATAACAGGATCTTCATCGTCTGTGATAGTTATTGTAAACCTACAGGTGTCAGTATTCATCTCCGGGTCGTAAGCGATATAAGTTACCGTTGTGGTTCCCAAGGCAAATACATCCCCTGGTGTATGACTAGACACTAACGAATCAACTGTACAATTATCAGCTGCTGTTGGTGCTATCCAGGTTACTAACGCTGTGCAATTTCCTGCATCTATCACTTGACTTATGTTTGCAGGGCAACCACTAATTAATGGGTTAATCGTATCCAATACGGTTACAATTGCACTTGCTGAATCGACGTTGTTGTTGACATCCGTTATTCTTAACTGAACGGTGTTGGATCCCTCGTCTGAACAGTTAAAACTCATTTTGTCTAAACTGATTGTTTGAATTGCACAGTTGTCATTACTTCCATTGTTAATGTCAGTTGTTGTAATGCTTGCAGCTCCGTTTGCATCTAAATAGACGGTTACGTTTTGAGTAAGCACATTAGGGTTGAGCGTGTCTAAAACCGTGATAGTAGCAGTTGCCGAATCGATGTTGTTGTTCGCATCTGTAACATATAGTTTTACGGTATTTGCTCCAACTTCTGAGCAATCAAAACTTGTTGAATCTAATCCTAACGTTATTGTTGAGCAGTTGTCGTTACTTCCGTTGTCAATGTCTGCGGTTGTGATGCTCGCTGATCCGCTTGCGTCTAAATAAACAGTTATGTTTTGAGCTATTACTATTGGATTCAATGTATCCAATACTGTTACAGTTGCAGTTGCTGAATCAACATTGTTGTTCGCATCCGTCACATATAGTTTTACCGTATTTACTCCTACTTCTGAACAATCAAAATTAGTGGTCTTCGACAAGCTCAGACTGACAACAGTACAGTTGTCATTACTTCCGTTGTCAACATCGGCAGTTGTGATGCTTGCTGCTCCGCTTGCATCTAAATAAACAGTTACATTCTGAGTAAGTACATTAGGATTTAAGGTATCCAATACCGTTACCGTTGCAGTTGCTGAATCGATGTTTGAATTTGCGTCAGTCACATATAGTGTTACGGTATTTGCTCCAACTTCTGAACAATCAAAATTCGTTGAGTCTAATGCTAATGTTATTGCAGAACAATTGTCATTACTTCCGTTATCTACATCAGCGGTCGTAATGCTTGCTGCCCCGCTTGCATCTAAATAGACGGTTACGTTTTGAGCAAGCACATTAGGATTTAGCGTGTCTAAAACCGTAACTACTGCTGTTGATGAATCGATGTTGTTATTCGCATCAGTGACATATAGAGTTACAGTGTTTGTTCCCACTTCTGAGCAATCAAAAGAAGTTGTCTTCGACAAGCTCAGACTGACAATAGAACAATTGTCGTTACTTCCGTTGTCTACATCGGCAGTCGTTATGCCTGCCGATCCGGTTGCATCTAAATAAACCGTTACGTTTTGAGTGATTACTATTGGATTTAATGTATCCAATACGGTTACCGCTGCAGTTGCAGAATCAACATTATTGTTCGCATCCGTAACATATAATTTTACTGTATTTGCTCCTACTTCTGTGCAATCAAAAGAAGTTGAGTCTAACGCTAACGTTACTGTTGAACAATTATCGTTACTTCCATTGTCTACATCGGAAGTTGTTATGCTTGCTGCTCCGTTCACATCTAAATAGACGGTTACGTTTTGCGTAAGTACATTAGGAATTAAAGTGTCTAAAACAGTAACTACTGCAGTTGCTGAATCTACATTGCCACTTAAGTCAGTTACGTATAGTTTCACAGTGTTCGCGCCTACTTCAGAACAATCAAAAGTGGTTGAATCTAACATTCTTGTTGCTATTCCGCAATTGTCAGTGCTTCCGTTGTCTATATCTGTTGCAGCAATTGTTGTTGTTCCACTTGCATCTAAATATACATTGATGTTTTGAGTAAGAACCGTTGGTGCGGTAACATCTAATGCAGGAACTTCAACGCTATCTGTTTTTGTACAGTTGTTTGCATCTGTTACGGTCAGGTAATATTTTCCAGGAGTTACTCCGGTTACGCTTGCTGTTGTTGCAAAGGTCACTGAGCTTGTTGAAGTGGACCATAAATAAGTATAAGCTCCTGTACCTCCACTTGCTGTTACTGTATAACCTCCGTCGTTGGTGTTTGCGCAACTTGCTGCGCTGTCTACTGAAGTAATTGTAACAATAGCAGTAGGCTCTGTGATCGTTGTTGTTTCGGAATCGGTACAGCCGCTTGCATCGCTAATGGTTACCGTGTAACTTCCGGCTGCTACTCCAGTAATACTTGCTGTTGTTGCAAAGGTCACTGAGCTTGTCGAAGTGGACCATAAATAAGTATAAGCTCCTGTTCCGCCTGTTGCACTTGCGGTTGCTCCTCCGTTTATGAATCCATTGCAGGTTACATTGCTATCTATAGAAATTGATGCAACAACTGCTGTAGGTTCAGTTATATTTACTCTAGCCGTATCTGATTCGCAACCGTTCATATCAATCGTTATAAACTTGTACATTCCTGCAGGAGCACCTCTTAAACTATCTCTATTCACAACAGGGTCTCCTGTTTCGTTTCGGTAGGTAGTATCTGTTCCTGAAATAAACGGTGTTCCTCCTGAAATTACGTAGCGAAACCCTCCGTCAGAACCTCCGTTACAACTTGCATTAAAAGTTTCTAATACTGTAAAAATCAACGAATCTGGCTCTGTAATCGTTACTGAACTGTTTGAAGTACATCCGTTGTTATCTGTAATGGTTACAGAATACGTTCCTGCTGCTACTACTGTTATACTTGCTGTAGTTGCAAAGGTCACTGAGCTTGTCGAAGTGGACCATGCATAAGTGTAAGGGGCTGTTCCTCCTGTTGCACTTGCTGTTGCACCACCATTTACTCCTGATTTACAAGTAACATTACTATCAATTACTGTAGCTGCTACTAATAAAGCCGGTTCGGTAATGATTACAGAATCTACATCGGTTAATCCGTTGTTATCAGTAACTGTTAAGTAGTATTTAGCAGTTGTTATTCCTGTAATTGATGCTGTTGTAGCAAAGGTTGCTGAGCTTGTCGAAGTACTCCATGCATAAGTATAAGGCATTACTCCGCCAATTACATTTGCTGTTGCCCCTCCGTTACTTAATCCATTACAAGTAACATTCGAATCTAAATTCATGGTAATTACAGGGCCTGCTACTATCGTTACAGAATTTGTATCGGCACAACCATTATTGTCTGTTATGGTAACCGTATAAACTCCAGCAGCAATCGCTGTAATACTTGCTGTAGTTGCAGAATTAGACCACAAATAGGTATAAGGAGTTACACCTCCGGTAGCACTTGCAGTTGCGCCACCTCCGTTGCCAACATCGTTGGAATCTACGGCTACTGCTGCCATTAAATCGGTTTGAAGCACTGTAATAGTGTCTGTAGCTAAGCAGCCTGCAGCATTTGTTGCACGTAAAACATAAGAGCCTGAATTGTTAACGTAAAAACTAGGCTGGCTTGGTGCCGGCGGAGTGTTTGTTAACGAGTAAACCGTATTGTTAAAGTTCACTCCAAGATCTTGAATTAAAATAACGAACTCATTACCATCTATCTCTAGGTGAGACATTCCTGCAGGAACTCCTTCTGTGACACCGGAACCTCCTAGGTCTTTCCAAGCTGTTCCATCAAAGTAAGAAAGTGTGCCTTTAGAGTTAGCAGATTGGTCTTGATAGAAAACATAAGGTATTCCATTAACTACTTGAATAGAAGAAGCTCTTCCTTGTTGAGAAGTAAATGGATCTGGTCCAACAGCTACCCAACTTACTCCATCGAATTTTTTAACTGTTAAGCTAAAGCCCGAAATGTTAGAAAATGATACATACGGCACACTGTTTTCAACGGCCATATTAATTTCTGCACCACCAAAATCTAGCGCTGTGCCGCCTAACTCTACCCATGTTGCTCCGTTAAATTTATGAACATAAATATCTAGACTACTATTTCTATGACAGGCATACAAGGTATCATTATCTTCTTTCAAAATCACTTCATTAGCAGGAGAAAACCTAGAAAACCCAGCATTTCCTAAAACAGACCAACTGCCTGCAGTATATTGCAAAACAGACAATTTATTGGACTCAGCATTATCTGGCACCAACAAACAAGGAGTCCCATTGCTAAATACTAAATCTATTTGACCTATGGTTCGTCCATTAAAACCTGTGGTATCAAAATCCACCCAAGTGGTTCCGTTAAATTTTTTCATGCCAATTTTATCTCCATTAGCCTCATCTTTATAGGCTACGTATAAAGTATCGTTATTCATAGCCATGTTGGCATAACGAACATCTCCATCAGAAATACCTGCTGCTCCTACATAAACCCAAGAAGTTCCATCGAAGGTCATAATTGACAACTTATCTGAAGCAGCCTCATCTTTAAAAGCAACAAATTTGTCACCGCGATTCACTAGTAAGTCGTAATCTTCACTTGTGGAGTTAAAACCTCTTGGCCCAACAGTGCTAACAGCTCCTGCACCTTCTAGAAACCACTCGTAAGTTGCTCCTGTTTGAAGGCCCGTTGTCAATTGCACACTGTCATTCACACAGTATTGAACAGAATCTGCCTGGTCAATTGCTACACTGTAAACGGCAGGCTGCGTAATAGTAACCGAATCAACTGCAGAAATATTATTTGCATCAGTAACGGTAAGAATATATTTACCAGCCATCAATAAGGTTAAATTATTTGTATTTGAACCATTGGACCAAGAGTAGGTATATGGGGTTTGACCACCTGAAATGGTAGCAGTGATATTTCCATCACCTGCTGCATTACAAGAAACATTGTTCACTGCTGTAAAAGAAATACTCGGACCTGATAAAATCGTTACAGAATTTGTATCGGTACATCCATTATTGTCTGTTATGGTAACCGTATAAATACCTACTGCCAAATTGGTAATACTTGCAGTGCTTGCTGAATTACTCCATGCATAGCTGTATGGGGTAGTGCCTCCTGTAGCTGAAGCTGTTGCCGCTCCTGTATTTCCGCCTGTATCGTTTGCATCTACAATTGCTGCTGCCATGATACTTGATGGTGCCACCACGACTGTGTCAAATGCCACACAACCGTTTTGATTGGTAGCTTTAATTATATATTCCCCTGATTTTTTGATATTCACAGAATTACTAGTAGAAAGAATCGGAGAACCTATGGTAAGCTTCTGTACAGTAGCTTTATCAGTATTAAATTTGTCCGTATATACAGCATATAAATTGTTGTTCTCTTGCAACAGATTTAAATAGCTCGCATCTCCCATTGAAAAATCTTTCTTAACATCGACCCAAGCCCCACTTTCATATTTTTTTATAGTGTTTTTAAATGATATCCGATCTAAATAAAGAATGTAGGGTGTATTATTATAAAACTTTATCTCAGTATCAGGTCCTATAATATTTGGTAGGCCAGTACTAATATCTACCCAATTGCTGCCATCAAAAGTCATCGCCATGAGTTTACCACTAATTTCATAATTTACAAATGCAATACCATTATCATCAAACTCTAATTTTGGATAACCAGCATTTCCTTGTGTAAAACGAGGAATACCTTCATCTAACCAATTTGTTCCATCGAATTTTTTTACAGTAATTTTTTTATTTGTTGTTAAACCTAAAAATAGATCCGAATAAACAATATATGGAGTTCCATTTAAAAATTCAATCTCGATATTATTGGCAGGACCATCGGAAATACCTGCATTTCCTACATTTACCCAAGTTGAACCATCAAACGCCATTACAGTTGCTTTACTTGAATTTCCTGCATCTCTATAAGCTAAATATGGAACACCATTAGAAGACTTCAGACTTAACCAAATAGCACTTGCTGCTGAAAAACCAGGACTACCTACATAAACCCAATTAGTACCATCAAATTTCATTACAGAAGCTTTGGTACCATTCCCAAAATCTTGGAATGCAACATAAATAGTATCGTTAATAAGGGTAATTTGTTGATAGCTTGCCGGTGGAGAAAATCCTCTATTTCCAACTGTTATCCAGTTGGTACCGTCAAACTTTTTTACTGTTGTTTTAAAGCCATCTGAAAAATCTTGATATACAACATAGGTTGTACCATTATTAACATAAGCATCCACATACGCAGTACTAGAATCTGAAAATCCTGCATTACCTATTGTTTCTATTGAAACACTATCTCCTGCTAGATACCAATCAAAATTTACTCCAGTTTGATTTACAGTTGATAAGGCAACACTATCTCCCACACAATATTGAGCAGAATCGCCCTCGTTAATAGCTACTGTTAATAAGGCAGGCTCGGTAATGGTAGCCATATCAGTTGCAGTTAAACCTCCATTTTCTACAACAGTAACCGTATATGTTCCCGCCGCTAGATTAGAAATTGTTGATGTTCCGGAAGTTGTTAAGGTATCTCCCGTTGACCATTGGTAAAAGAAAGGAGCAGTTCCTGAAGCCGTGGCTGTAACAGAACCATCAGTTAATCCATTACAAGAGATATTAGAATTGACAGTAATGCTAGCTGAAGGTCCGGATACAATCGTTACAGAACTTGTATCGGTACATCCATTGTTATCGGTTATGGTTACTGAATAGGTTCCTGCAGCAACTGCAGTAATACTTGCTGTAGTTGCTGAATTAGACCATGTATAAGTATAAGGAGCTGTTCCGCCTGTTTCACTTGCTGTTGCCGCTCCTGTATTTCCGCCTGTATCGTTTGCATCCACTACCGTTGCAGCTACTAATGCTGATGGTTCTGTAACGTTAACGCTACTTGTAGATGTACAGCCACTATTATCTGTAATCGTTACACCGTACGTTCCGGCTGCGACTCCGGTAATTGCTGCTGTTGTCGCTGAATTAGACCATAAATAGGTGTATGGCGTTGTTCCTCCGGTTGCGCTTGCTGTTGCTCCACCATTAGATAAACCGTTACAAGAAACATTAGAATCGACTACAGAGCTTGCTACTAGAGCAGCAGGCTCAGTAATGGTAGCCATGACGGTTGCTGTTTTTCCTCCATTTTCTGTAACCGTAACCGTATATGTTCCAGCAGATAAACCAGAAATAGTTGACGCTCCTGAACTTGTTAAAGTATCTCCGGTTGACCACTGATAAAAGAATGGAGTAACGCCTGAAGCAGTTGCCGTAGCTGAACCATCTGTTAGTCCATTACAAGAGATGTTGTTATTGACTAAAGCTACAATCGGCCCTGAAATTTGGCTAAACCATGCCCAACTTGCAGGAGAAGGGTTGTGGGCTATAAAATCCAATAATCCATCTCCATTTAAATCTGCAAAGTCTATTATGCCACCATATATAAAATTTACCGTATCTAAACTTGGAATGCTTGAACTTGTAAAAGAACCAAAATCAGGAGTGGATGCGGTTCCAATATTAGCTATTACTCGAACAGCTCCGTTATCGGTGATGTAGTAAATGTCTAAATCTCCGTCAGCATCAAAGTCGTTAAAAGATGGCTGTGCTGTTAAAGTTGCAGGATCATTCCAACCGTCCAAAATATTACTTGTACCTATGCGTCGCTGAAACATTGGATTCGTTGCTGTTCCAGTATTTTCCATATAAGAGCCTGAATCACTTCCTAACACCAATAAATCTAAATCCCCATCGGCATCTATGTCTGCCAAATCAGGACCCGGAAATGCTGATAAGTCTTGATTTGCGATTCCCGATAAGGTGTCGCTGCTAAAAGATGGAGCAGTGGCAGTTCCTGTATTTCGAAAAAATAGTATGCCATCTGTTGGATTTGATCCACCCTGGTTAAATGAACTTCCTACAATTAAATCCAAATCACCATCTGCATCAATGTCTGCCAATTTTGGTTTTAAGTAAACTGCGCTTCCTCCCCTATGACTATCTCCTACCCTAATCGTATTTAAAGAGACAATCGTGCTTGAACGTGACCAGTTAGGATTTGTGCTTGTTCCCGTATTTTCGAAGAAATAAAGTTGCCCTTTATTACCTCCAGAAATAAAGTCTTGATCTCCATCCCCATCAACATCGCCTATGGTTACACTGCCAAATATTACGAAAGTAGGCAAGCTTGCTGCGTCTAAGCCAGAGGGATTAGGCCCGGTAGAAAGTGGTTGAGCGCCATTAAAGGTTAGAGCGTTTAAATTCCCACCTTCAAATTTCCACCGAACCTTTACTGTTGCGGTGTCGCTTTGAGGTGGCATTACTAATGGAATAAGAATTGAAGCAGTATCCTTGCAGCCTAAACCATCTGTCACCGTAACCGGATATCTGGTGCTAGATGAAGTAAAGCCTCCTACCGAAGAAAAAGAACTTGCTGGAAAGTTGTGCCATTGATAAGTATAGGGCATTACACCTCCTGCTACAATTGCGTTTACAATACCAGATCTTGACCCATCATCAGGTTGAACTAGCACTGCAGTAACTGTTAAATCAGAGAAAACAGCAGAAATCGTATCAAAAGCCACACAGCCTTTCTCACTAAAAGATTGAAGCACATATTTCCCAGTATCTTTCACAGTATAAGAGTCTGCTGAAGCTGGAAGATTACCTATCGTAAAAGCAGGATCCCCTACTGCCAACCAATGATTTGTAACTCCTAACACAGATGCAACAGTTATTATTACGCTATCATTTTTACATAGTAACACTGAATCGCCTTGAATAATACTTGTAGAAAAAACCGGTGGATCAAGAATTACCACCGTATCTACAAGAGTTACGTTGTTATCTGTAACCGAAACGGTATATGTTCCTGCCATTAGGTTGTTTATAGTTTTTGTTGTTGCAGCATTTGACCAGAGGTAACTTACCGCTCCTGATGCAACTGCCATGTCTGCAGATGCGCTTCCATCTGCTCCGCCGATACAGCTCAGATTTGTGCTTTTAACGAAAACTTCTGGGCCTGTTGTATTGCGGGTTAACCAACCAAACTCAGTAGTTGACCCAGGGAAAATTTCTTGCCAATTTGTAACCACTAGGTCTAAAATGCCGTCGTTGGTTACATCTGCAAAATCTGCGTTGGTGAATCCTCCTAAATCTATTGAACCTAAATTAGAAGGTGCCGGAAGTGACCGTAAACTATCAAAACTAGGCACATTTGCCGTACCCATATTCTCCACAAACCTCATGAAACCATCATTACTTGCATAAAACAAATCAAGATCGCCATCGCGATCGTGGTCTAGTAAAACAGGTTTAGGAATTGTCGCATCGGAGTTAAAATTCTCAAAACCGAAAAATGGATTGGCAGAACTAGTTCTTCTTGCAAAAGTAGGAGCATTAACAACACCTGTGTTTTCCCAGAAAGAAAGAGAATCACGGTCCATGCTAATCATGTCCAAATCTCCATCGTTGTCTAAATCTCCAAATTCAAGATATGGAATCTCTCCTGTATTTTGCCCTCTTAGTCCAGGTATAGAAGAACGATCTTCTGTAAAAATGGGGTTGGTAGGCGAACCAATGTTTCTAAAGAATGCTATTTCATCTAATGCCTTTGCAAATTCGCTTCCGTGGTAATTTAGACTAAAAGCTACAAACAAATCTAAATCTCCATCTGAGTCAATATCTACTAAGGTAGGCCTGATGGGATGTTCCTGTGGTCGACCAAACCCATCCAAATAATCATGACGTATGGTATCCAAAGTAAAGAGGCTTGTTTGCTGCCAAAATGGAGCGGTAGCAGTTCCGGTATTTTTGAAAAAAGTCAAATTTCCATCACCATCTCCGGTTATAAAATCTACCAAATTATCTCCATCAACATCTCCCAATGTCAAACTAGCAAAATTGTTAAAAGTAGATGGGAGGTTGGCTATTGGTGTGGTTGGCAAAGCAATAGCATTTAGCCCAGCTGAATTAGAACCCATAGCATTGGAGAAACTTTTAGAATAGAATGGTTCTACTTTTGGTTCTAAGATATTTATAGATTCAGTATTTGTTGCTCCTCTCCCATCTGTTACTGTTACTACATAACTGCCAACGGCTAACGAATTTATAGTAGAAGTGCTAGAGGTAGTTTCTGTAAAGCTAGTTGACCACTGAAAGGTGAATGGCGCTTCGCCTAGTGCAGTAGCTGTTACGGTGCCGTCTGACGCACCAATGCTAGAAGTATTTGACTTTTCAAATGTTAAACTTGGATCCGTATGAACTCCTTTCCACCACATAAAACCAGTCGGAGCGTTCTCACACAAAATAAGATCTTCCAATCCATCGCCGTTAATGTCTTCCATTTCCATGAAAGTAAACCTTCCTGCATTTACGGTATCCAACCCGCCATGCATTGGGAAGACTCTACCAGCCCTATAAAGCGCAGCAATTCCGTAGTTTATTTTTGGAAAAAAAGGTGCACTTGCCGTTCCTAAGTTAGGCGAGTACAAAAGATTGCCATCAAGAGCATCCGTGAAATACAGATCTAAATCTCCATCGTTATCAAAATCTTTGAAAACAGCTTTGACAAAATCTAAATATGGATAAGAAAATTCACTAAATGGACCAAATGGCCAATTAAGTCGTTGAAAATTTGGAGCAGAGGCTGTTCCAACATTTCTGAAATAAACGATTGTCATATCAGCCATACATACCAAATCAAAATCCCCGTCTGCATCCATATCAACTGCAGTAATGTAACCTCCTTTGGGAGATATATCTTGATTTGAAACACCAGGCACTTTAGCCATATTATGAGAAAATGCTGGAACGCTGGGTGTTCCTATATTTTCAAAAAATTGAATATCTTCTACACTATTACTAATTGCTGCTTTGTAACTATATGACGACCCAACAAATAAATCTAAATCTCCGTCGTTGTCAATGTCAACCAATTCAGGATAAACATAATTATCAAATCCAGGTCTCCCAATCAGTATAGTGTCCAATGATGCTAGAACTACCCTAGCAAATTGTGGCGCCGTAGCAGTTCCAAAGTTTTCATAAAAATACATTCGTCTACCAGTAGCTGCTGCAATAAAATCTAAGTCTCCATCATTGTCTAAATCACCAAATGTTGCATTTGTAAATTGGTCTTGGAGTCCACCCTCAAAAGGCACTTTAATGGTATCAAACCCGGCAGGGTTCGTGCCAGTTCCATAAACTCCAGTAGCATAACCTCCCTGATACTCCCATTCTGTAGTAGAGTGTTCTATTTGTACTTCTAATTCTGATTGTGGTTGTGATTGTGCTTCTAACTGTTGACTGCTAAAAAGGGCTAAAAAACAAGCGATTAGCAAGGTCGTATTTAAAAAGGTATTCTTTTTCATCGGTAAAAATTGAGCAATTAAGTCGCAATTTTACCGCCTATTTTTTGTTAAAAAAATTTAATGTTATGAAAGCAAATAATAGTGTTCCCAAACTTTCTTTTTTTGTTGTAAAGCATTCAAGCGTTTGTGAAGAATTTTATCGTTTTGTTATTGTTAGCCTTTATTTAATCTTGCCATCAATTCATCTCTTTTCAATTTACCAATTGGCACATTGGTATTTAATACAGTGATTGTATTCTGATTTAAGTTTACAAGGTATTTTAAGTTTATAATGTGGCTTCTATGGGTTCTATAAAAGCTGTCGTTCAAGCGATTGATATAATCATTCATGCTGCCTCTTACATTGTAACGCTCTCCATTTTGCATGCTAATTTCAATGTACACGTGGTCGCTTTTTAAATGTACAATTTCATCAAAATTGAGCCTAATAAATGTTTTATTATCCTTAATGAATAGCGCATCTTGTATAATCAAACTAGACTTATCAAATGCTTTTTCAACCCTTTTAGAATAGTTAAATAGTGCCACTTCTATAGAAGTATATAATTCTTCTTTTCCGAATGGTTTTACCAGAAAAGCCGAGGGTTCCACTTTTTTTGCTTGTTCCAAAGTTAGCTGGTCGCTATTAGATGTTAAGAATATAAATGGAAACTGATAAATTTCATTGATTCGCTTTGCCAAATCGATTCCGCTTTTTTTACCAGACAATTGGATATCGAGTATGGCAATGTCTGGATTTTCAGATTCTATTTTTTCGATGGCCTCAGAAAAAGTATGCGCTGGTTCTAGCGCCTCGTAGTCAAGCTCATTTAAGGTGTCAAATATATTATCTGCTATAATGGCTTCGTCTTCTACAATAAGAATTTTTACTTTGCTCATAATATATAGATTATTTCAAATGTACATTAAGCACTCGAAAAAATGGAGTTTAAGTATGCTTCTGTTACGAAAGCTACTATTTATGTTCCGAAAAGTTTAAATTTAGTTACAAGCTTATTCTGTTCTTGCCCTTGCAATCGCATTTTTAAATAGGACTTGAAAAACCGCCCCTTGGGCATTTCGGTAATTAACACTTCCGTGTAATTGTCTAGAAAGATTTTTTACCAACCTTAAACCCATACTTTTTGCTTTTGAAAAATTAAAATCTTCTGGCATTCCGGTTCCGTTATCTTTTACTTCTAGGCAAAAGGTTCCTTCATTTTGTTCATTTATCTTAATATTAATAATACTTTCTTCTTTAGCTCCATATTTAAATGCATTGGTAACTAATTCATTTACTATTAAGCCTAGAGGAATTGCTGTGTCTATATCAAATGCTATTTTAGGTATGCTCAAATACACCTTTGTTTTCCCCTTAGAGCCATACATAGATTCAATTTCCTTTACTAATTTATTAATATAATCATCGAAGTAAATCAATAAATCATCGTTCTGATATAATTTTTGATGAATTAGCGCCATAGATTTTACTCTATTTTTTCCTTCCGCTGCCAATTCTTTCGCTTTTTCATCTTCTATTCCTTTGGATTGTAACTCAAGTAAGCTTGATATAATTTGAAAGTTATTTTTTACCCGATGATGCACTTCTTTCAAAAGCAATTGTTTTTCATGTAAGGCTTTTTCAATTAGTTTATTTTTTTCTGCCAATACCTTTGATTGTTTCTGCTTTTTTACGAAAGCAAATAAGGCTACCATCAGAAATAAGATCGCTAAAATTCCAATAATCAAGTATAAATTAGACTTTTCCTTTTCAAGTTTTACTTCTATTTCCTTTTCCTTTCGAACTATATCTGTTTCTAAAGCTGCTAATGTTTTTGCCAATTTCTGAGAATAAACCTCTTGATTAATTTGCATGGCTCTGTTGTAAAAAGAATCTGCTTCTTTGGAGTATCCATAATTCAATAAGGCACCGGCAAACTCTCTCACCACATTAAAGAAAGCAATTTGATCTTCTCCACCCTCTGTTAACTCTATTGCCTTAAAAGCTACTTGATCAACTGAATTAGCTTCAAAATAATCGAAAATAAACTGAATGTCTGTTGTTTCGGGGTCAGCATACCGTAAAAATTTACCATAATAAGAAACAACTTCGTTTTTGTAATAATTACTTTCATCTAACTTTTTGAGTAATTCTTTAATCCGGTTTTCATTTCCACCTTTGTAAATGTAAGCGTCAATTAAATGCGAAATGGTGGCATCTCGCAAAGTGCTTTGGGTCTGCATTAATTCATCTAGCCGATAACTCTCTTCACTAACCTCGATGTATTGATCTAAATTTCCTTTTCTCAACAGGAATTCTGATCGCTGATATAAACTTAAAATAATTAGATCTGAATCGTTCAATTGCCGAGCTAATTGTTCGTTTTTAATCGTTAATTCAAAGCCTTTTTCATCCTCTATTTGAATCTGATATAAGACCGTCTGATGATCGTCAGCCAAAATTTTGGCTCTTTTTACATCTCGCTCTCCTGAGTCAAATTGATTGATATACTCAACTAACTCGTTGTTTTTTTGTGTAGCACTTTCTAATTGATTGGTGTTACGTAACTCACTAATTTGACCCCACCTAACTTTAACGTATTCATAGTCTATTTTTTGACTTTCTGAGGGTTCCTTTAATTTTCCATCAATAAAATCATTAATAATCTGATAAGAAATGTCTGTTCTATGCTCTTGCAAGTACATTAAAAATTGGTAAAACGTTCGATTGTCGATATCATTACCAGATGCTATTTCATGTAAACTTTTGATATACTCCGTATCTAAATTTTCCAACTGCTCCAACATCAGTAATGCAGAGTCGTTTTGATGGATTAGCAGGTAATCTTCAACTCGATTAAGTATGGAGTCAGTTGTGTTTTGAGCTAACCCTCCAAAGTAAACGACGGTTGCGATAAAGAAAAATACTGCTTTTTTCATGGATTTTATTTTAGAACTCAAAAATACAGTATCTAGGGTTGTTCTTGGAAACACGTTTTTACAGTATAAATCTTCAAATTTACGTTCCAAAGCAAAGCATCTTAAACGTGGAGTTGGTTTTGGAAGCAAAAAGGATGTTACTGTATACCGATAGAAGTATTTCTGAAGTAGGATTCGAACTAGGCTATGAAGATCCGGCATATTTTAGCCGATTTTTAAAAAAAATACAGGTAAAAGTCCAAAGGAATTTAAATCAACTTAGTTAATTAACATTTCTAAAGAAGTACCCTCAAAGTCTTCAAACCACTTCAAACACCCATTCTCTAATAACACTTCCTTGTTTTTCAACCCAATTCCAACAAATTCTAGCTCTAGGTTTTGAGCCGTTTTTAAGTCCCAAAGACCATCTCCAATAGAGATAATCCTTTCAAAGCCTTCAACATTGTAAAATTTCTTAGCATCTGCTATGGCTTGTTTAACAATGCTCTCTCGCTTCATTAAGCGATCAGAGGCAACCAAAATTCGGTTGTCAAAATCAACCCCAATCGCTTTCAATTTCTGAATGGCAGGTCTTCGTAAAGATCCTGTAGCAAAACAAACCGCTATCGATTTATTCTTTTTAACCTCTTTCATAAATTGAGATGCCCCAGGAACTTCTTCGATTTCTTGCTCCGCCATCTTAGTGCTTAGCAACTTTTCAAACTGCGCTTTTAATGGTTCTGTAAAGGTTTGCCATAACTCTTTTTCGTAAATGGTTTTAGAAACATAAGAGTCTGTATGATGTAAGTATTCACCAAAATTAGTATCCATTTTTTCTACGCCCAAATCATTTAAGCTCTCAATAAAGCACTTAATGTGAGTGGATGCTGATGCAGTTAGGGTATCGTCAATGTCGAAAATGAGAAGTGTTTTTGCCATTGTTATGCTATGTTTTTTAAAATTCCTTCAATAATTGCTTTACTCATCAGTGAAAAAATTCCACCTCGTTGATTGTATAGTTTGTCTTCTAACTTTTCCCAAAGTTCTCGTTTGATGTAACTTTCTTTCACTTCTCCTTTTACTTTAACGTTGGCGTTATTTTTCAAGTAAGGTTCGTTGTCTTTATTTGCTTCAATTTTAATTTTTACATCATAGTTCTTAGAAACCTCTTCGCAAATCTCTTTTATAACCAGTGCGTCTTCTTTTGAAATACTAAATTGTTCTTCAATTTGAACTATTGCTTGTGCAATAGTCGTTCTTGGCGGAGAGCTACGTTTTGAACCATTAGCTAAGCCTGTTTTTCGATCCTCTTTTAGCACATGGAGGTTGGTTTTCAGCCCTTCGTACTTTACGGCTCCTTTTTTCAACTCCACGTTTTTTAACAACTGTGTTAGTTCTGAAGTTTTTCCTCTTCTGTTTAACGTAATCGACATTGTTTCTGCAAAAACTACAAATTCATGTATTTGTGCTTCTAATTCGTAAAACTGGGCAATGAAATAATATATTTTAATGTAACGACCAAGCAGCGAGAGGTATTCTTTCTGTACTTCAGCTTTTGGCACTCGCTCTTTAAATAACTCTCGATATTTCTGATTCGTCTCACTTAACAAAGCATCGGCTGTTGAAATACCAACTTTAGCTTGGTACTCAGCTTCTACAAATAACTCCACATAATTTTTTACCTCATCAATAGTAAATGTTGCTAAATCTGTTATTTGCCTATAAAGTTTTTCTATATTTTCTTTTTTAGGCTCCGTTGCTTTGAAGGGCGTTCCCTTTCTGTGCTTGTTAAACGCTTCAAATATTTCTTTTGAGTTGTTGGTAAAATCTACTACCAAAATATCAGCTTGCTCCTTGTCTTTGTGTTTTCTATTTAGCCTAGAAACAGTTTGAATGGCATTTACTCCGTTTACTGCTTTGTCTAAAAACATTGCTGATAGTAAAGGTTGATCAAAACCTGTTTGAAATTTATTGGCCACCACCATTATTCGATACTCGTCTTGCTCAAAAACATCTTCAATATTTTTACCAGAATGTGTGCTTGTTAGCTCATTTACAGCCGACTCTTCAATGCGCTTGTTAGTGCTTGGCTCATCAAAATCGCTAAAAGCATATAACACCTTGTATGCCGAATCTTTTTCTTCTAAAATAGTTTTTATGGTTTCAAAATACTTTAACCCTGCAACTCTTGAAGAGGTTACCACCATAGCCTTGCCTCTCCCATTTATGGTAGGCACTACCTTTTCTAAAAATAAATCTACAATTACCTCACTTTTATATTCAATTATGTTACTATCGTTATAGGCAATGTTTTTCAGCATTTTGCTAATTAACCCTACCGGATAATCCTTATCTGGTAAAGCGACATTCGACTTTAAATTATACAGTGTTTTGTAAGAAATTATGTTTTGTGCAACATCTAAAATATACCCCTCTTGAATGGCTTCTTCTTCTGTGTAAACATCAAAAGGTTCGCCAAAAAAAGCAAGTGTTTTTGCCGTTGTGGTTGCGGTAAATGCCACAAAAACTTGATTGGATGTGTTCAGTTTCGATAGCTCTTCGGCTAGTTCATCTGTTGTTGGTTCTAGCTCTGCTTCAACCACGCTTTCTTCTCCTTCTTCAGTAAATGTTTTTCTTAATTGAAGCGCTAACTTTCCTTCTTGCGAGCGGTGCGCTTCATCTATTAAAAACGCCACTTTTCTGTTTTTCAAAACAGCATCGTCTTGCAATTTATCTTGTAGGTAGCTGAATTTATGAATGGTTGAAACTATAATTGGCTTGTCTTTTTTTAAGTATTCCGCTAAATTCTTTGAGCGTTGACTAAATCCAATTTTCGACTTTAAGTGGGCAAACAGTTCTAAATCGTCTTTTATGTTTTTATCTAGACTCTTACGGTCGGTGAGTATTATAATGTTATCGAAAAGCTTGTTGTTTTCTCCATCGTACAAGCCGTCCAATAAATCTTCTAACCAAGCAATGGTTAAGGTTTTTCCAGAGCCTGCCGAATGGTTAATCAAATACTTTTTATTGAGCGTAGCTACTTTATTTACATGCTGCAAAACATTTTTAGCCACGGCTTGGCTAGCTCTTAATTGATGGTATCTCGGAAAAATGGTAAATGAGTTTTGCTTTACAACTTCACCATCTTCTGTAATTTTTTCTTTTGCAGGCACAAAAACTAAAAAATACTCTAAGTACTTCACTAAGTTTTCTTTCGAAAAAGCATGCCTGTACAAATGCTCTACCGGATATTCTCCAACCGTTTCTGCTTTGTTGGTGAGTTGGGCGTTAAACCATCTAAAGTTTTTATAATCTGTAGGGTTGGTAGCTACCTTAACTTCTGTATTGCTAGCTGCTACGTATAAAAAAGGCAGTTTGTAAATTAGGTTGTCAAAATCTCGTTTCAAAAAGCTTTCGTAAATGGCATCTTCGCAGTTTTGACCTTCGTCTTCGTGCTTAAATTCAGTAACAATTATGGGTAAGCCGTTTAGCCAAATTACCAAGTCTATTCGCTCTTCGTTTTTAGGGTTATAGCGGTATTCTGTTTTAAAGGTTACTTTGTTTTTTTGATAGTATTCTTCTTGTGTAACTGCTGTTGCCGACCTAGGCTTTGGCTTGTACAATTCTAATCTTGTTCCTTTCACTAAAATACCGCTGCGCATGATTAACCAGAGTGGTTTTTTCTCTACAGCTTCTTTCAGCGCTTTTATTATTTCTTCGTCGGTATCTGTTTTGTAGTTTTCTGCTATTTCTGCATACTTTTCTGACTGCGTTGTTTTAATAAATTGAAGTACCTCTGTTTTAATAATGTGATGCGTTTCATCTACTGCCGTATTTTTTTCTAAAACGTTGTATTGGTGCTCCTTTTCTAAAAAAGCAGCGACATGGTTTTGAAACAATAGTTCTTTGTTACTTGGCATGGTTTACAATCATTTATTGACAATTTTATTGACAACTTATTGACAAACGAGGTTTATTTCGCAGTTATTTGTCAATAAAGTACTTTGTTCCTTTTTTCTCTCCCGTTTTTATAATCTCCCCGTTTTCAACCAACTGCGTTATTTGATACCGTAATGTCCGAGAAGGAATCTCCTTTCCTACTCGCTGGTGAATGTCACTAATCGAACTTTCTCCATAACTCGATAAATCTTCTAATATCAAAGCATTTAACCGAGGAGTTGGTATATTTTTTAAGCTTGTTTTCCCTTTAAAATCGTGCTTTTTAAGCACAGCAGGTTCAACGTAATAAGAAGTACCTTTTGTTTTACCTTTCGACTTTATTAATTTGAATTCCAACAACCTATCTAGCCAAGTTCGTAAATCTTCTTCGGTTATGCCTAATGTATTTCGAAACTCTATGGCTGTTAAACTAGTGTGCTGCGCAATTAAACCCAAACTAATAATTTCTTTTGAGCGCAATTGATATTCTTGGTTTACTTTGTCTATAAACTGAATAACATGCTTGTTTACAATGCGTTTACGAACGGTAACTTTTACCCGATCGTACTCTTCTACCGGTTCTGGCAGCGGTTTTCCTGCGGAAAGCAATAATTCATAAATTTTATCGTAACCTGAACCTTCTTTCTCCATCAACTTTAAATCGTAAAAAACTTTGGCTAATAGCGGATTACGTTGAACTGTTTTGTGCAAAATGTTAGAAGGAGTAACACCCAATGGCAACTGACCAGGGTTGTGAATTTCTACCTTATCGGGAAATAAGTTGATGAAAACGTCGCCCTTTATGGTATACGGCCTGTGTACTAGTGCATTTGCAACCAACTCTCTAATGATTACTTCCTCGTAATTCGATATGTTTTTTCTAAAAATACCATCTGCTATTTCAACCCCTTCTTTCCAATCTGGTATTTGAGTAATTACCGCTTGTATTAATTCTTTGGGATTCATACTGTAATCGTCCCAAACTAGTTTGCTTACTTTTTGCTCTTGTTCATCGAGTTTAATGTATTGTATGCTTGGCGAATACAACAACTTTGCTCTGTGCTCTCGTTTGCCAATCCACAAAATACCTAAATTGGTTAAGTGGTTGCCCGAAGCAAAAAAGTAATGGTCTAACAGTTCTTCGGGTGTCTTGTCTTTAACAAACTGGGTAATTCTGTCTGACGCCTGAACATCATTTAAAAAGGAGGTAAATTTTTCTACATCGTACTCCTTGCGGTTAATTTTTGCTGCCGTTTGGGTTTCCCAAACAAAAGCGCCTTTGTCTGCCAACAACCGAGTTAATTCATCTGGCAAAATGGGTTTGCAATCGTCTTCTACCCGCATATAATACTTGCCTCCGCTTGTAGCAGCAATAGAAGTACCGTTGCGCTGTACAAGTAACTCTAAATATTCGCCGCCATTTTCGGCTGTCATAACCTGAGGAACAATACTCACATTTATGGTTCTACTCTGTACTTGCTTTTGTAGTTTGGCAAGCAGCCCTTCTGGTATTTTTTGGTTGGGCTCTGGACTGTCGGCCTCATCTTCTATTCCAAATAAAATGCGGCCGCCTTGTGCGTTGGCAAAGCAAACACAGTCTTTGGCTACCTCGTTCCAATCTGGGTTGGTTTTGGTGAGTGCCCTCAACGATTTTTTGTCTAACAAGCCATTTTCAATCATACCGCTATTTTTTTGCCCTCAAACACCTGCTTTTTGCCAGTAACACACTCGTGAATTAAACTTTTACGGTAGGCTTTTAAGGTGGTGATTTGGGTAGTGAGTTTGGTTTTTAGGGTTTCGGTTTTTTTCTCCAAAGTTTTCAAAATTTCAACCAATTGAATCTGTTCTTTTAGTGGTGGTAAAACAATGTAAAATTCTCGGATTTTATCTAAATGTAAATTAGTGACAGTTATTTGTTTACTTCCGTTTGCAAGTTGATACTTCATAATATCACTTTTGAAGTAATAATTCAAATAAAACGGATTTAAAAACTCTGTGGGCTTAATCAAACATAGCGAGACAAATATTGAAAACTCATACTCCCAATCTACCACTTTTGTTATCCCAATCGTTCCATTTTTTGAGAGTAGTAAATCTCCTTTTTCGGGATGACATCTTTTTGATAATTCGATGTGCTCTGCCAATTCAATAAATTTAGTCCTGTCTAAGTTTATTTTTTCTGTTTGAATATCGGTTACTCTTAAAAAAGGAATGTCCTTTTTTAATGGTGAATGAATGTAATTAGGGGTAAAATGAGCCCCATCCGTAACTTGTATACAAATGTGTTTCAATTTAACAACCTTGTAATGTTTTGGTATTTTACCTATAAAGTCTTTTCGAGAATCTTTCTTGTCGAAGTTTTCTAATCCATTAACTATGGTTTCATCAACTTTTCTGCCCCAGTACCCTTCCATCTTCTGCAACTGCTCTTGCTTTATGGCAATTACACGGTCTATTTTGGCGCAGGCTTTTTCTAAGTAAGAGGCTATGGATTTTTGCTCGGGTAAAGGTGGGAGAGGGAGTTTTACGCTTTTTATATGTCTGGAAGCGATTGCCCATCTAGTTACACCAGTAGCTTCTCGGAACAACTGACTTGCAATTGAGTAATCCTTAAGTAACCAAAAAAGATAATCCCCTTTTATGTCTTTTTTTCTTGGACGTAACATTGACAAATGATATCCACAAACTAAATTTGTGAAAGTCTCTTTAACCAATGTTGGGATTCCTATATCGCTTGGGTCTTCAGAATCTTTAGTTATAATCACATCTCCAACCTCAAGCTGAAATTTATTTATTTCATGCTCATTTGCCGAACCATCCATAAAGTTTAAATCAGAAGTTATAAAGTCATTATAATAAACATCGACGTAGTTGCAAAGCTTTACTTCTTGCTCCTCTTCGTTTATTCTTTTATCTACATTACTCGGCTTAACAGTAAATAAATTTTTCAAACCAGTTTCCCTCCAATGCTCCGGAACCTCACCCAACCAAGCTATACCGCTATTTTTATAAGTGTATGCCGGCATTACAGTTCTTTTATTTCGTTCAACAACTGCTCCGCTTCGCTTTCTAGCTTCCAAAAATCTGCAATTAGGCTGTCACTGCTTTCTGGTTCTTGGTAGTTGTAAAAATACTTGTTGGGCAAAATTTCGTAGCCCAATTGCTCGTATTCGTTCCAATTCATTATTTCATAATCAATTTCTTTCTCCAAATAAGCGGTAATGTAATCTGCTTTTAGCTTTTCAGCTTCTTTGGTGCTTTTAGCGTTGGGGTTATACGGTATGTATTCGTTGTCTACTATGTAGTTTCTGTGGTAAAACTGCGTAGTACACTCTTGGTTTTTAAACCAAGCTTTTATTTCTTTTACGCCTTCTTTTTTCAACTGGGGCACTGCTTTTTTCAACTGCTCTGCCAATAGGGTTTCAAAAGGTTTTTTCCCGTTAAAGTTTACTTCTACTTCAATGGTTTCGCCTTTTTTATAGGGAGAGTTTATGCTTAGGTAAAAAATTAAGTCGCCATACAACGCTTTTCGTTTGTTGGCATTTCCGTTGTTTAGTTGTACGTCAAAGGGTTCTTTTATCCATTGTTGTTTGCCGTTTTCATCTTCTTGCCAAAAAATTACTTCCACTTTATGAAAGGCAAAATCTGTGGTGTTAAATATTTTGCAACTTTCGTTCGGCTGCCATGCAGTAAATTGCTCGTTTATCCAGCTTCTGTGGCTATCTGCCATACGGTGGCGTTTGTTGCCAAAAGATTTGGGTTCTTTTTCAAACTGTTCTCTAGCATTTATTAGCAACACTTTGTTTTGCTTGTGTTTGGGTTTGTTGTTGTTGAGCAACCATATATAAGTGTAAATGCCTGTGCTGTAAAACATTTGGTCTGGCACCATAACAATGGTATCGAGCAAATCGTTTTCTAAAATGTGTCGGCGTATTTCACTTTCGCCTTGGGTGGCATCTCCATTACTCAGCGGAGAACCGCTAAACAAAATGGCAATTTTAGAACCGCCTTTGGCAGCAGGCTTCATTTTTTCTAGCATGGTGAGCAAAAACAGTAAAGAACCGTCGTTACTCGGCGACATACCGTAGCGGTAACGAGAAGTTTTTAAGCGCTCTACATCTTTTTTATACGGGCCCCAATCTACTCCAAACGGTGGATTAGAAATTAAGTAGTCAAACTGCGCTCCGCTGTGTTGGTCGCCATCGTCTTCTACCGTTTCTATGTTTGGTATTAGTGAGTTACCGTGCGTAATGTTAATGTGTGTTTCGCCTTTCAAAATCATGTCTGCTTTGCAAACCGCATAATTTTGCGCCAATAATTCTTGGCCGTTTAGTAAAATAAGGTCTTCTACATTTTTGGCTTGCTCTACGGTTTCGGCTTTTTCTAAAATGTGCTCTTTGGCAACAGAAAGCATTCCGCCTGTTCCGCAAGCTGGGTCGTAAATAGAAATGGCTTTTTTTGCCGTTTTAGGGTCAAAATCTATTTCCATTAAATCTACCATAATTCGTATTACCTCCCTTGGGGTAAAGTGCTCACCGGTATCCTTGGCATCGTCTTGCGAAAATTTTTGCAGTAACTCTTCATACACATAACCCATTTCAATGTTTGAAAGGCGTTGTGGGCTAAAATCTTCTTCGGCGGCAAACTGTATAATGGCTTTTAATCGCTTTTCTTTCACCATTTTGGTTACCATGGTACGGTACTCAAACTTGTCTACAATTTCATCTATGTTTTCAGAAAAGTTGTTCAGGTAATCTCTAAAGTTAGTTTCTACCTGAGTTGCGCCTTCTTTTGAAATTGCCTTTAAGGTCCAATCGCTTTTGTTGTAAAACGGCAGTGTAGTTTCTTTAATTTTAATGCGTTTCGTTAAAACATCTTTTGCTAAAGTGGGGTCTTTCGCTAACAGTTCAGCTTCAATTTGAGCTCTTTTCTCTAACAATACGCACTCAATTCGGCGAATCATAATCATGGGCAGAATAACACTCGGGTAATCTTTGGCTTTAAACTTTCCTCTCAGTTTAATGGCTCCTTTCCAAATTTCGTTGGTTAGGTTTTCTAACTTCTCTTTGTTTAAAATCAATTTTTCTAGTGGTTTTACATAAAAATGGCGGTAAACAGTTACCGTTTCATTCGTTATCAAAAATAAAGAAAGCAATTATAGTTTTCGGCGTTCTTTCAACACTGAATACCCTCGGGAAGTTTGTCCCATCTTTCGGGAATTCAGTTCTACTTCAAACATCTACTTCAGAACAAACTTTGTCCCAACAATTTAAAACAAACAAATTATTATGAAAAATTTATTCAAAACAACACTAACAGTTTTCGCATTATTCATTGGTTTCGCCGCTTCGGCTCAAAGCCCAACTCATGTGCCTAAAATGGACAAAGAGGCGAAAGTGATCAAACTAACACAAACACCAGGAGAGTTTAATAAAACTGAACTGCAACTAAAAGCCGGCGAACCCTATGTTTTTGCTGTAACCAATAAAGGCGTTGACCATGCTGTTGGTTTTGTGGTTGCACCGAAAGGAAAAACCGAACAAGGAAACCACATTACAAACGCTTACGTGAAAGAGGTTGTAAAAGACGGACAAACACAAATGACCGGCCAAGTGATACTTCAGCCAGGAGAGTACGTCTTCTTTTGCCCAATGAATCCAACTCCACAATACTCTTTAATAGTTGAATAAGTAATAAGCAAGTATAATTAAGGAGGGTCAAACCTGCTGACCCTCCTTAATTGTGTATTAGCCCCGAATAAGGTCGGAGTGATTTATTAGATTTCAAATAATACATTTGAAATATGAAACATAAGAGATGGAGTGTTAAGGAGAAGTTAGAAATTCTAGCAGCATCAGAGGAACACGGTATCGTTGAAACGTGCCGAAAATATGGTGTAAGTACTGGGAGTCATTATGCCTGGAAAAAGAAGTTCGACACTCATGGTGAAACTGGTTTAAAGGCCAATTATGATGGCCGAAGTAAAGAGATAAAAAAGGTTGAAGAAGAAAATAGAATACTTCGTAAATTACTAGCAAATAAGGATATTGAACTCGAGGTTCAACGTGAGTTATTAAAAAAAAAGTTTGGGACGTCCGATCCAAAAAAGATTTAGTGAATCAATTTTACACTAAATATAGGACTAGTAAAAGTGTTCTAATTAAGATGGTTGGCATAACACAGAGTAGTTATTACCGAACACCTAGTTTAGGTAAAAAAGGAAATACACCAAGTCTATTGACCTTCAATAAATCTGGAGGATGGGTTTTACAGTCGGTGGTTATAGAGTCGATTAAATCAATTTTAAGTCATGAATTTATAGACTGTGGTTATCGTTTAATGACAGCGTATTTAAAGAAGGAAGGTTATTTAATTAATCATAAAAAGCTTTATCGAATTATGAAAGAAGAGAATCTTTTGAAATTGGCAAATCGAATAAATCGAAGTGGATCAGGTAGAAAGTTCGTTAAGTTTAGGAAAGTAAAGACTTCTAGGCCTTTTGAATGCATAGAGATGGATATAAAGATGGTATGGATACCAAGCTGCGGTAAAAACGCTTATTTACTGTCTGTAATTGATGTTCATACTAGGATGATCCTAGGAGATTATTTTTCTTTTTCAATAAAGCAGAATAAGGTAATAGAGTTGCTTTCTAACATTCTATTAAATTATCAATATCCTGAAAGTGTAGTAATTAGGAGTGATAATGGGAGTCAATTTATTGCTAAAAGTGTACGAGAATATTTAGGGCAATTAGGTGTACAACAAGAGTTTACGCACATTGCAACACCGGAAGAGAATGCCCACATTGAAGCATATCATGGAATATTAAAAAAAGAAGTGTTTCTGAGAGTAGATTACAGAACGTTTGGAGAGATAGAGCAAGTACTAAAAAGGTATGTAACTTTTTATAACAATACTAGACTGCATGGGCGTTTAGGAAGAATTACACCAATGAGTAAATGGAACACAGATAAACACCTAATTTTAACAAAGAAATTAACAGCATAATTAATAATCGAAATCTAATAAAGCTCTCTCGTTATACGGGGGTCAAAACAAATTGTAACTCGAAAATCCTATTTGGAACTAAGTAATTTTATCTCTACAATCTTTGTGTCCTTAGGTATTTTTGAAATATCAACACTTTCCACTTGTGTTGAATAATCTAGCAAAAAAGCAATTTCTCCCTCTTTAGCATAAACCTTCTTGGTCTTTTTGGCAATTTTTACTTCCAAATTTGGGTATGCTTCTAGTGCTTGGAGCAAATTAAACCCCACACCTATTCCTCTGTCTGTCTTAACTTCAGGTGATTGAAAAGTAATGTTTCCAATTTTTCGTTTATCTTCCTTGTTAGGTACAGCATAACCTAATTCTTGCCCGGTCATTTCAATTACTAGAACCTCTCGAACCTGTTCTCCATCTTTAATCTTTCCCGATTGTAATTTGTCTTTGTGGTCAGCAATAAGGTCGTCCGGCCTAATTCCCATAAAGGAATTATCTACAATCTTATACTCCCCCTTCGATTCCGTTGGCACCTCAACCGTTTTAGTTAGCTGCTCTGTGCTAGAACTATTTTCATTCGCGCCATTACAGGCAATTACCATCAAAGAGGTGGCCGATAACAATAATCTAAGGTGTATTTTCCGTATCATATTAAAATGAGTTTGCAATTTGAAGCTACAAGTTTAATTGAAAATTCTAAAACTCCGATCAA
>Ga0307983_1000068_pt1 | contig 59014 bp, 55 predicted proteins | sample OrgLakmetagen991_FD_201845 | JGI IMG/M metagenome (GOLD analysis project Ga0307983, IMG submission 201845) | Saline water microbial communities from Organic Lake, Antarctica - #991 | ecosystem: Environmental > Aquatic > Non-marine Saline and Alkaline > Saline | place: Antarctica: Organic Lake...
AATCCTCCTGTTCGAGCAGGGTCAGTATGAGTTTCAATTGGAATAGAACTATAATCCGTTATAGGGGCCTTCCGTAGATTTTTGAGCAGTGCTTAGTATCTAATGTGCTTCCTTGGTGAAACGGCTTAAATGTACAACCAGAGGACTTAAAGCAGCTCTTCATCTTAGACTGGCTAGGACTCTTCTCTTGAGACTCTGAATAGAGGCATTTGTTGATTCTCCCCTGACATTTACGGTAGCGGGCCATTTTTTCACTCTTATCCACGGCCAAAGTACAGGTCCTCGTCTCAGGGGTGAATGAGACTCGATATTCGTAATCATCGATGATAGCTAGGCGAAAGTAGAGATTGTCCCAATTCCATTTTGTGTACTTAACTCTCTGGTGAGCAACGAAAGTTCGGATTGCTTCGTGATTAGGCTTCTCTCTTTTCAGGTCAATCATTTTATTGAAAACCGTAGAGGAGATCACTGGTTTAAAAGTATAGTGACCCTTTTGAATTGAGTTCAAAAGAGAATCTAGCTTAATCTTGCCAGGTATATCGGCAAGAGAGCTAAAGACCAAACAGAGGGCCATAAGTGTGACTACTTTCTTCATTTTAGATTCCTTTAATTGTTGCTGAGTCCCCGTTGGTTATTCACCTAATAAGAGATCTGATCCAGCTTTTCTTATTCTCAGACGAAGATGCTCCATTGAAATAGAGCCATCTGGGTGTTTTTGAGAGGGGATAACTTCTTTATCGACATAGAAGCGTCCGTTTGGATCTTCAGAAGTATTAGAGGCATCTTGTCTCTGGTACTGGCGCAGAACATTCATAAGTTTCTGCTTATCGTCTCTTTCTTTTACGGCGTATTTCTTTTCAAAATAGCCATCTACAAAGTAAGTAATCAGTCCACCGACAGCGCAACCTACTGCTGCCCCCTGGGCCTGAACGAGAGCATCACTTGAGTTCATGTTAAGCCCATAACCTCCGGCGGCACCAACAGCACAACCTGTAAGATTTGTGGAACTAAAGACATTTCCCCATCCAGCAAACACTGAACTAGAAACTAAAATCGAAACAACCATTATTAACTTCTTCATACTTTTCTCCTTACTCCACCTCAAAACCAATAGTGAAGCGTACATCTGTTAGTTTATTAAATTCTTCTTGAGTTAAATTCTCTTCATAACTATCGACAACGTAGAGACCGTCCTGATTGAACCATCGTCCCTTGCTGTCTGCTAACGGGGCAGCTTGGATTACTTTAAAAACAAGTCGTCGGTATCCCCACAAATCACTCGCCTTGTTTGGGTCGCCATCATCAACCTGATACTCCCCAATAACTGAGATAACTGTTTCTTTGCCACTTGGTAGAGTGTGGACATACTCAATGGCCTCTATGTTGAATCTCCAAGAAAGTCCTGATTTTTTTAGATTAGAAAAAAGGTCCTGGCTCTTGAAGTACTGAAGAGTGTTTCTCTTCTTTTCTTCTCCACTAGAATAGGTAATTGAGGCAAGGAGAGATTCTGAAGTAGCGACATTCTTAGTCTCTTCAGATAGGCCCCTTTTAAATTGCTCTAAGTTCTGATTCTTTGTTAACTCGATATATTTAACTACAAACGTGTAAAGCTTTGCCGAGTTAAATGTTGTTGAAATCGCCGGCATGTAGCTGATCATAGGAAAATTATCTCTAACCTTAGCAGGGTAACATTCGGCTTCTAGCTGACGATCTCGCCAGAAATAACTCGAAGCACTTACTCCTACCAGAGCAAACAAACAAACAATCATTAAGATGCGAGAATTTTCAGCTTCTTTCTTGTACTGATTCACGGTGTCTTCCCTTGAGTTTCGATAGCTCTTTTTTCATATTCAAAGCTAATAAGGATATCTTTTTTTAGTTCCAGAAATCGAGAATTGAGACTAGCGAAGTCTTTCTTGTATTGTTGTTGGACCATGTCTTTTGGTAGATGAATTCTTGAGATTACAAATTTCTTAAAAGAAGTGTCCGTTATGTTGGCAACCGCTGAGTCTATAAGGTCTATCTTCACCACCTGTTCGAAAGAGAATTCTTCTAACTCATCCACCTCATCAATAAAGTGACTGGCCACGATAGCAGCTTCAATGGCGTAGGTGGCCACATTTGAGGATTCACTATTGTGTGGGCTAAATCCGTACGAGACCAAGCGTTTGACCGCGTCTTTGGCCATGTTTGTGATGGCGTTGAAAGCAAAATTTTGAAAGTAGAACTCAAGAGTCTTCTTGGTCTTCCTACCCTCTACGCTTTTGTGATTATAAGTATCAATAGCTCCGGCATAAGGAGTGAGATCAAATTTATCTAAACAGCGGTAGAAGAAGATAACTGACTCTTGTCCGATGTCATCGTCCTGAAGACGTGGTTTACCGTCTGCGTGGTAGAATTTACCAAGATTAAAATCTTTTTCTAGGTTCTTCTGCTTTAACTCAAGACCTTTAAGGAGATCATTGAATTTACAAAGTCTTTCAGACTGAAGAGGAGTTAGATTCCCTTTATCTTTAAGTCGAATAACCAACTTCTCTCTCTTAACTTTAATCTTAGAGGCCTCTTTTTTTAATGTTAATATTTTTTGATGAGTCTTATTAGGATTAAAGCCGCCGACGTAGTTATTATAAGCCTTGCCGTTTTCGATATCTTCTACCAGTAGCCAATCTAACATTCTCTTCTTGTAGGCAATGATGAAGCCTGGAAGGACTTTTTCTAAGAGAAATTTTCTCTGTGCCTTACTCAAACACTCCTTAGGTTCGACGTTAATGTTAGCGTCAAAGGGTCGCTTAATGTGAAACATATCTTTTAGAAATGTTGATCCTGAACTTGGGATTCCATCAATTTCTTTAATTGGCATCTTCTCTCCTTTTATTTATCTAAGCCCTACACGACTTTTGTTAGCTTTTTTAGAACGCTTATTAGCGAGTCCTAAGAATTAAACGAACTCCCTTAGGGCTGAAAAATATGGCTGGAGCATTCTTCAGATCTTCTGCTAAAAATTGAGCTATAGTCTCGGCGACGCCTGACGTTGCGTTAGCTCCGCCGGCACTTATCGCAGCGACAAGAGTTGTTGCATCTTGAAGCTCGTTTTGGGCTTGGGTGCGAAGAAACTGACTTGCTGAAGCGGCAACTTCCGTAATAATGGCTTCGGTTAGGATTTTGCCACGAGTAGATTTAGACTTACCAGGCACTAAGACGGTGAGGCTAATGTCCTCTACCTTGTATCCGTTGGTAACTGCGTTGATTTGAACCGTAATAGATCCGGTGTTCTCATCGAAGGCCTGAGTGACTCCTGAGGCTATCGAATTCTTGGTGATAACTAAGTCGTTTGTCATAGGATCTCTAATATCTTGAAGAATCCTTATATTCACCGGCATCACTGGTTGAGCTGAACTCACTAGGATATTATCTTCAAGAACTGCTTTTATCTTTAATGAAGGGGGCAGCTTTAGACCTTTAGAGTCCTGTTGCTCTAAGATGAAGAAGCTGTCTGCTTTAAGTTCCGGAGTCTGATCGTCCATGGCGATAATTTGCATCTTGGGCTCGTTATCATTCTCTAGACCTAAGATTCTCATTTCTTCAGGAGTGAGTTTACGTCTCTGTTTTCTCACTCGACGCTTCTTGTTGGTACTTGCCATGGCATCAACCCTCTTTTCAACCTCTTTGGTTACTATGCTCTCAATGTCGGCACAGTTTAAGAATGAGTCGGTCTCTATGTAGCTCCCTGAGAGGGTCTTTTTAAGCTTCAGGTTAGAGGTTATAAGCTCTTGCTTGATCTTCTCAGACAAGGCAGCGTACTTGGCCAGAAGCATCTTTCTCTTGGCCTTTAGCGCTTTAAGTCTTCTTTGTTTTTCTAGATAATTCTCCATGAAGGCAAGCTCTTCGGCGGATAACTCCTCACCGTTTAATTGCTTTCTTAAGATCTCTTCGTAACGATCTCTATCTTGCTCTAGTTCTTTTTCTAGTTGAGATATCTCTGCATCGATTTCGGTGATTTCTTTTTCGAGCCCTTTTAGTTCCTTTAAATCTGAACTTAAACCCTCTTCGCTTGCTTCGCTTTTGGCGTCCACTCTTCCTGGATATTTTTCAAGAAGGCGCTCTATCTCTGCAAGATCCTCTTCAGTTAGATTCTCTTTTCTGAGGAGCTCCATTAGTCTGGCCTTCTCCTCATCAGTCATATTGGGGTTGTTAATAATTGAGCGAGCAATTCTCTTTTTAAGTTCATCGTCACCGATTAAGGCGTTTACGAGGTCAATAGCGTCTTGACTCGTTAACTCTCCACTTACAAAGTCTCTTAGGAGGGCCCTTTCTGCGTCAGTTAGATCGGCATTAGGGTCCATAAGCATTTCGAGAGCTTTCTTCTGGTCGGCGGTAAGCCCTAGGATATTGTTATCTAGACATTTTTGAAGCTCTTCTTTTTCTATGGCCGAGAGGACAATTCCTTTAGAGGCCCTATTTAGTAAGGTCTGACAACGATCACGACTTGGAATGCTTTTAAGGGCATCTGAGATATAGTTCGAACTTGCTGTCGAGTTCTCTTCTTCTTCTCGATACTCTAGATCCATGCGGCCTTCGTCATTGAGGTCACTAATGGCAGCTATGCCGCCTTTGTTATATTCAATTTCAGATTCTTTATCAAAGCGACTGAGGTGATCATAAGTTCCATCAGGATTAATAACGTAGCGAATAAACACAACCGTCAAAAGAATGATTAGAGGCAATCCGATGATAACCTTGAGAACTATCTTTGGTTTCATCCATTTTCCGTCGTCACGAAACCCGCCTCCGAAGATAAGCTTGGAGAATTTTTCCCAAGACCCTGATAGAAATTTTATTATGGCGAAAAAAAACTTTTTCATTATATTGACCCCTAATTTAGTTCATAACCTAGATCTTTAAGCATCTCTAATTGCTTCTTCAGTGGTATTTTTGCGTGTTCATGTATGTCACGATCACGGTCCACTAGAAGCAAATAAATATGCCCTCTTTCTTCAATGTATTTTTTTGATACGTCGACAATGGCGTTAAACTCGAGAGTTAGCTTTCCATTTTTTCGACTCTTTTTAATCGAGCTATACTTTAAAAGATGTGTCTGACTTTTAAACTTTTGAATTTGTAGGGCATCAATAAAATGAAACTCTAGGTTCCAGTCGTTTCTTTTCCCGTCATCCTCAACGACTATACTTAGCGGAATGTGAACCTTACTGTAGTTAGAGTGGGCCCTCATAAGTCCAAGCTCAATCTTGTGGATATTCTTTCTAGGTGTTGCTCTTGTGATTTCTGTAATGAAATGAGCTGGATTCAACAAAGGCTTTGAGAGCTTTGTTACCATAGCTATTGGCTGTATTCTGATCTCTTGGGGGTAGAGTCCTCTTTTCTCGGTTTGCGGACAAACAGTGGCGGTAAGGTTGATGTGATAGGCCTTCCCATCACTGCCTCTAAAGATTGAGACGAAACCGGGCCAAACCTTCCCATTAGGAATGGGCTTCTTTACTGCAACAATAACACTTCTCTTATCACTTGATGTTTGTGCCGAGAAGTAGAGTTGATTGTCACTCACTCCGGCGGCAGATACTTTTTCCCGGTCATCAGCTAGAAATATTCTGAGCGGAGAACCAAAGCAAATCTTAGTGTCTATAGTATCATTGGCCGTCATTTTAACGTCCATAACTCTAGCGTCGTTTCTATTAACCACTAGATTTGGGTTATATCTTTCTTTCTTAGAGGATTGAAATTGGAGGTTCTTTTGAACCTCTTTAACCTTCTTGTAGTCATTGAGCCTCTCCATTTGTTGAGGAGTCAGTTGGTCCATGTAACTCTGGGCAATGCTTGAAAAAGCAAGGAGAGGAGAGAATAAGAGAATGGTTAGTTTTATACTTTTCATCATTAATCCTATTTACGAATATTTCGTTCTTCTTCAGTTACGTTATCTACAATTTCAATTAATTTATAATCAGTTACCGTAGGTCCAGACTCAGTACTGTCGAGATCAGGGGTATTGAAATAGATGGTGTACGTGGCGTTGACATAAGTTCTGCCAAACTCACGATTACCCTTTCGTCTGACTTCAACTGCCGGAAACTGAACAATCCAAACATTGTCGTCACTAGGGTTTCTGCGTACTTTTATATCGAAATGACTCTTAGGATAGAGAGCGGTGTAGTTTCTCTGCTCAAGAGCGACTTTGATTTTGTCGATGTTCTTTAAGCGAGCGAGGTAATCTTCTCGAACCCAACCGGATGACTTCTCAGCAACATAACCATAGAGTTTTTCAACTTCACCTGGATTATGTGGATGTTGAGCTCTAACGAACTTTCTTACGAAGCCTAGGATAAGATTTTGAAATTCTTTCTTTGTTTGAACCTTCTCAATTCGGGTCAATTTAACTGGTGCATCTAAAACAGGGAGATTAGCGGGGCACACATAACGACGAACTGCTCTGTCGGTAAGGTAGCCATATATCTGAATAGCACTCACGAGAATCACACCAATGAACAAGGCCCATTTAACAACTTTAGTGGTCTCAACCTCGATACGCTCATTCTCTATCCCTAGGATTCTATCTTCGAGATCATTTTCTGTTTTAATTTCGTCTTCATCTCGCATTATTGCCCCCTAAGAGTAAGTTGTTTTAATTAAATTTGCGGCCGCATCGAAAATAGTTGTTTTCTCGATGTCCGGCGAGCACTCCTCTTAGACTCTCTAGATCTCACTAAAGAATTCAATTGATACGATTCAAAAAGAGCAACCAAAGGAAGAAGACAGGTCACTAGAATTCTCAAGTTAATGTGTTTTAATTCAACAAGAGCACTCATGGCGTCAGGGAGAAAGATGGCACAAAGAACTAGGGTGATAACTAAATGCACCGTTTTTCTTACTACTGCGTCCTTCTTAAAGGTTCTAATCATTGTCTTGAATTTCACCCTATTCTCCTTACTTAACCTGGGCCTTCATCGTTCGTTATTGCCCTTTGAAGACGGTCCTATTTTTCTTCTTTTTTCTCGGAAGCATCTACAATCTCTTCCTTCTTATCAGACACGACTTTTTTCTTAGGTTTTTCCATTTTTGTTAATAAAGCATCTAAATTAGCTTCAGAGAGCACCATCAGGAGTAGGCAGACAGCGAGGATACTCATTGCGATATGCTTGAGACCCAAAAGACCCAAAACGGCGACAGGAAGGGCCACTGCACACAATAGTCGCACTTTTTTCTTTCTTCCCTCCTCTTTGATGAAAGATAGATCACTCTTTTCCGTCATTTTTGAGACAATCAATCTTGATACTTCACTTACTTTTCTTACTGTTTCTTTGATTTTCATTTCACTCTCCTTGAGCTTTATTGGTTTATTAATTCCAAGACTTCTTTTGTTGAGGCCCAAGACATTTTTAAAGTATTGTTTTCATTGTTTTCGCAGATAATCTCTTTTGCTTTCAGATCGCCACGAACGAAGAGACCTTTGATCGTCGAGGGAGAAGCAATACTGCCCTCAATTCCCATCACCTGGATCGGCTCATTCAAGAGAGATAGATTCTTGATCTTCTTGTTTCCCTTGTTGTCTGTAATTTCATGTTTGCAAACCCCAGAGATGTTGATGTAATCGCGATCAGATCCCTTAGTGGCCCCCTTGCTCTCGATAAGGTTTCGCGCACTCTTTGAATCTACTTGAGAGTATCTAAATTCACCCTCTAAACACCTAACTTGAGCCTTTGAAGACCTATTGAGGCCAATGAGAACAGCTCCACCAGTGACAGACTCCTGTACCGAGAAGACATCTACGACGGCCTCTTCTAAAAGCACTTCAGACTCTAGCTCTTTACATATCCCAGTAACTAAGACGATTGAGTTAACCAATTTTGTCATTAGGTGGGCCTTCATTTTATTTACTTTGATAAGATCAGCACTTCGAACGGGTCTGATATTTACCCCTTTCTTGGTACAGCTAACCTCTTGGAAGGAATTCCTGATTAAACCTCTAAAGTCCGAGGCAGAGAAGTTCCTGATCGTTACCTGGTCATCGAATAGTTTGATAAGTTGGCTATTTTCATTAAGGCAAGTACCTGAAACCCAGAAGCTACTTCCTACTTTTAAGGGATAATTCTGCTTACCTTCGCCCATCCAAATAACCGAAAGGGCTAGGTTTGATATTTTGTCTTTAATGTTTAATTGGGTCTCTACAATGCTTTTTAGGTTTTTTTGAACAGCTTGATCTTCCGGAGATAACTTGGCGACAACCTTGCTATCTTGGATGATTTCTTTTTCAAGGATTTTTTCATTAAGAACCACCCCAAAGAGGCCTGCCACTAAAAGACTTAAGATGAGAAATTTAAGTAATGTCCCCCTAATTAGTCTCATCACTAATCCTAGAGCACTGGATATAATCTTATTAACAAAATTCATTTTGTCTCCTTTCACTAATTTTCCATAGAATAAATCCAAGCCCTCAAAGAATTTATTTGAACTCTTGAGAATCCATCTTGCCCCGGCCTCGCTTCTTGTTGTTGCGGACGGCCTTTCTACGCTCAAGCTCTGTTAGTTCTGGACCTCGGTCACTAATAGTTTCGAGGATCTTCTTCTTTTCTTTTTCTAGTTTAAGTTGAGCTTGCTCAGGAGTGACGAGAAGCTTGTATTTGAACTCGTAGAGGTTCTCTGCAATCAATGGGTGACGAATTCGAACGTAAGTAACCAATTTCACGTCAGGGTTGCTCTTTATAATGAGGGCCCTTTTGCGAAACGAGAAGCTCTCCTCAAAGAGTTCCTCATCTTTAAAGATAGAGAATATTTCGAGACTAATGGCACTGGGTTTCCAGTCTTCGATCCCCTCTTTAATCTTTTCCAAGGTATTAAATTTATTATCAAATTTTCCGAGCATAGCTCCTCCTTTGGAGCTACACGATAAAATCGTTAAAAATTCAATTTCTTAAGAGTCTTGCTTAGGGGAACTGACCCTGACTCTGTCTTTATGAAGTGTCACAATTTTTCCGTCGAGCTTAGAACAATCAAATAAGAGAGGATTTACTCGGTCAGCTAGAATCCTCTTGGCCATTCTCATGCCAAAGGGTTTTTGAATTATCTCCATTGCCATACTTCTTGAGTATTCTCTTCCAATCTTTAAGGTAAAGCCGTACTCTGAGCATAGTGAGACATAGTGACCAAAGGCCGAATCGTCTCTATGAAAGATAGCATCTATAACTTCGTCAACGGATAGATCTCCTAGCGTGGCAACCGTCGTGATTCGACCCATAAGCTCTCTAACCATTCCTAAGGATAGAAACCAGTCGTCTCCGTAAACCTCTTTAGAAGTGACCTCTGGCCCCTCTATGGAGTCATTTAGCCCGATCTTCTTAGAGCTAGATTTAACGATGTGACCTTCGAAAGAGCCACTTAAGATGAAGAGGATATTAGATGTATCTATTGTTACTTTAGCGTTATCTCTTCCGATAGTAACCTTCTCCCCTTCGATCATTCTGAGAAGTTGTTGCTGAACGGCGGTAGTGTCTATATTGGCCTGCTTGGCGTTAGCGTTAGAGCATTTCTTATCGAATTCATCCAGAAGAATGATTCCTTTCTCAGTGGCCTCAAGGTTTTTGCCGCTACGATAATAAAGGGCCTCAATGACTGACTTCACGTCATCTCCAACCCATCCTGCTCCAGTTAAAGAAGAGGCATCAACACTTGCAAAGGGGACGTTGATGATATTTCCCAGTGTCTCCACAAGGTAGGTCTTTCCCATTCCGGTTCGACCCGTTAGGAGAATGGTTTCTTTTGGTAGATTGGGGTTCTCAAATCTTTTAATATGATTACTAACGGCAACTGAGAGTTGTCTCTTTACTTCGTTATGACCCGCCACATAGCGATCTAGGTGATTATAGATAAATCGAGGGGAGTAGACATCTTCGTAGAGGTCTTCCTCTTCAGAAGCGGCCATTTTCTTTTTAAGGCTACTTGGGTGCTCCCTCATTAATCCATCATTCCCAATCACATAATCTTCGAAAATTGCAGAAGTCTCTGGAGTCTGGTCACAATCGAGACAAATAAGTTGTTTCCCCCCTATTGATCGGCTCTTCTTTTTACCTCCAAGGAGCTCATCTTTAGTTCTCTTGCAGTAAACACATTGAACTTCGTGCTCTTTTGTTTTTAACATCTTTATTTCCTAAATCAGAAAGTTGGAACTAACTCGATTATTTTATCCTCTTGGGAATACAGGTTTTTCTTATTTGCTATTTTTTTGGGGGTTTTCTTTATTGTTTTCTTTATTTTTTTTAAAGGAGCCAAGGCCACCTTTCTAGTCTCTAGACGGCTTAACTGATCAAGAACCTCTTCAACCTCCTCGTCAACCTTGGCGCTATTTACTTCGGCGCTACTGAGTTCACTAATTAGCTTCTTGTTCGTGCCTTTGACGTGCTCAACTAAAGCGATAGCTTTAGGTCCATAACTCTTCTTTGTTTGTTGAGTTTCTTCTTTTGCTTTATTTTCACTCTCTTTTGATTTATCTTTCTTGGGTTTATCTTCTTTCATTAAGGTTTCACTGGCATGAATAAGTTCTTTCTCTGTTACTGAAGGGCCCTCTACAGTCTTAGTGACTTTAATATCTTCCTTCCTTAGGATTTCTTGTTTGATTTTTCTTTCTTCTTTTTCGACGAGCCGATCAAGATCAACTTCTTCGAGCGACTCTAGGCTATTCATAGACTCTTCTTCTTTGTCGAGAGTAAGTTCTTTGTCAGCTAGAATATCGATGTTGTCCACTTCACTCCTTTGGGCGTGTGCCGGCAGTGAGACTAAGGCTATGACTAGACCGATAATGAAAAGTAGGGCCAATCCCCTTAATAAGTTCATACTCTCTTCCTCTCTCTTCATGACATTTTCCTTAGGTTTTTTCTCTCTTTCACATAGTCGTATTTATATTCGTTCTCGAGAACGAACCCAAAGGGAAAGAAGTAGAGGTGTCTATTCGATGGATCTTGGACCCCTGTTCCTGGTGTTCTATTTAAAGAGTTCCAAAAGGTCTCCATTTCTCTAATACTTTTCTCCGTACTCTTTCTTGATTCAATTAAGACGCCATCTGGAGTCCACAGACAATTAAGCTTCTTCTTCTTCGTTGAGTCTTTGCTCTCTTCATCTTCACGTTCCTCGGTCTGAATTCCGTATTCGACTAAGTCACTCATTAATAAACGACTTTTTTCACCAATATTGTCATTTTTAAGAGCGTAGGAAACAATGGTTGCCACGATGACCAGGGCAGTACTTATGAGCGCCATATTAAGAATCTCAAGGGAGTAAGGCTCTACTGCCTGAATAAAGGCATTAACTATCTTTTCTTTGTCTATAATGAAATTTCTAAGGATTGATTGTCCGCCTAATCTTCTCTGGATATCTACGAACATTTTTAAATAGAATCCTCTTTCGACGAAAACACTTATATGAAAGAAGTTAATGGCATGAATGGCCCAGACTATAGATAACTTAACGAGTGAGTAGATTGCCATCTTGTTCATGTTGCGAGAATTAAGCTCTGAGAGCTTTGCACACATTCGAAAAAGCCTGAACCTTGTAATAAACTCAAGTGCGAACACTTTTCTTAATATCCAGGTCGCTCTTTGTTTCGTTTTTTTAAGTTTTGATCCTTTCTCTTTCATGTTTTTTCCATAGGAAAAAGAATGGGCCTGTTGAAAGTTTATTATATTTCTTTTAGAAAGGGATAAGATCCTCTACTTCATTGATTTTAATGTCTCTGGCCAAGAACTGCCCCGAGATAACCCCCCTGAACTGATTAATCCCCGCCTGAACTCTTATTTCGACGTCTCTGCCGAGTAGATCCGCTCTAGGGTGGGTTGAGAAGATCTCGTGAGGTGTTTCAGCTCCTAGCGGATAGTAATTAAAGAGGATAATGTCCTTCATTCGTCCGTTAAGCTCAATGAAGAGTTTCAAGTGAAGGTCTTTCATAACAGTGACTTCTCTTATTCTTCCCTTGATTTTAAATATCGGTGTCGAGTTCTTCATGCCATAAGGACCCAGTCTTAGGACGTCAAAGGCGAGAGAAGTGTTGAGGTCACTTAAGCAGCCGATCTCAATATCAAATAATTTCTCTTTCATCTCGGGATCAGCTAGTTTAGACAGGGCCTTCTTGAGTTTGGCTAGATTTTTAGAACTTATAGATAAACCAGCAGCTTCCTTGTGTCCTCCAAAAGAGTTAAATAGTTCTTCATGTTCTTTTAAGCAGGCATAAAGATCTAGTCCTCCATAACTTCTGGCCGACCCTTTGTACTGACCTTTATCTACCTCTGAAAGAATGATGCAGGGTCTTTTAAAAAGCCCTGTAATCTTAGAGGCCACAATTCCCATGACTCCTTGGTGAAAGTCCTTATCTTCTACTATGATGATTGGATTTTTAAAAAGTTCATTTTTTAATACTTTCTTAATCGCCTTTTCTGCTGTGATTTTTTGAGTTCTCTTTCTCTCTTCATTGATCTCTATAAGTTCTTTAGCTATTGCTAAGGCCTTCTTTGGTGATTTCTCCAAGAGACATTCACGAGCAAGAGCAGGATCACCCATTCTACCTTTAGCATTGAATATAGGGGCCAAGAAGAAGCTGATATCTTCACTTGAAACAAGGGGAAGCTCTTTATCTTTTAAAAGACCTCTGAGTCCTGGGTTATTGACACCATCTCTAAAAGACTCGATGCCGTGTCTCACTAAAATCATGTTCATAGGACACAGAGAGACTAGATCTCCAATAGTTCCAACGGCAACAAATTCGAGAAGATCTTTAGTGGCCTCATTTGGGCACATTTCTTTATCTATAGCGATTTGTCGACAGAGATAATAAGCGACCCCAACGCCTGCAAGATTATGAAGATCCCCTATGTCACCCTGATCTCTTCTCTTAGGATTAACAACGGCGTAGGCCACAGGCATATCTATTTTCCCGTCAGAGTGATGATCAGTAACAATCAGATCCATTCCGAGTTCTTTAACTTTCTTAGCTGATTCAACATCAGAGATACCACAATCAACAGTGACTACGAGATTAGCTCCGTCTCGGTGCATCTCCTCTACTAGTCCTTCATGAAGCCCATAGCCCTCTATAAATCGGTTAGGTTGATAAAACCTGATGTTATCAGCACCCTTTAGAGTGTCTCTTAGAAAGCGCCCTAGGCAGGCCAGGCTAGTAACTCCATCCGTGTCATAATCCCCGTAAAGAGCAATGGTTTCTCCCTTTTCGAGAGCTTCGATAACTCTTAAGGAGGCCTTTTGAAGATCTAGTAGATCTGATTCTTTTGGGAGGTCTGTTAATAGGTGGGCCTGATAATTACCAGACATTCTCTCTTCCAATATTTTCTTTAATACTTCGTAGTGCTCTGAGTGAGGGAATTTTTTGAAGCTGTCCATATTATGACTCACCTTTGCTAGCTTCGTCATTCTCAATTCGAAGCTCCTCTTCAGTCCAACTCTTCTCGCAGCAAGAGCAATAAATAACAGGGTAGTCATGAGTATAGAATTCATCATTACCGCAATCTGTACACGGTGTATTTTTAAGCTTCATTTAAACTCCTTAGTTGCCCTCTTATTATCCCTAGATTTTTAGATACGGAGGTTGGTTATGATCTGTGCTTCCAAGCATCTTCAGCTTCTTGCTCGGATTCGAACCAACCAATACTGGAATTAGATGGTCCGTGAGAGTGGCAGTCACGACAAAAAACAGAAAAGGCGTAAGGAATAGAGGGCTTGTCTTCTGTCATTAACTCTCTGGTCTCTAAATCTTCACCGCCACAAAAAGGACAGCTTTCACTTAACTGTGCGTGAGTGACTTTTTCTTGTTTCTTCTTTGAGGCCACATCTATCAGTTTATCAATTAAAACCTCTACATCTGTCTTTAGTATTGTGAACGAAACGAAAAAGAGAACCACTCGAAAGATGACTAACCCCTCTCTTTCTAATCTAATGCCTGCGTTTTTTCCAAAACATAAGTAAAAGGTTAACCCATTTGGCATAACTGATCCTTGTTTTTAATATTCATCAAGTAAGTAACATTCCTTGACCCATGATTTGCCCGATAAGAAGACATCTACGTTGAAGTAGTAGTTCTTTGATTTATTCATAATTACTTCGCTCTTGTCTTTGATGATTAATTTTACAGAGATACTTTCATAACTATTCTTTTGCGCCTTACCGATGATCTTTAGTTTGGCTCCTTTAAAGAGCTGATCCATTGAAGTTAATCTTTCCATTTATTTTCCCCTAAATATTAAGCGGCCTTTTTCTCTTGTGAGTAAAAATGGTCGTGTTTTTCTTTCAACTCTTTGTATCTTTCAATTTCGTATTTTTTAATAAATCCCCACTTCCAGAGACGATGCAAAATAACCAACTCTCTTTCTTCGTTTTCAGACATTTGGCTTCCTTAGTTCTTTTGTTATGAGTTCACCTAGAGAATTTAAACATTTGCTACAGAGGTGAATCGTTTGTGAGTTAGTGCTATCTTCAATCTTGAAGATCACTGCTTTAACTTCCTCTTTGTAACAAGAGATGCATCTTTGATAGACCCGCTCTGATTCTTTTATTTGTATCATGACTAGGACTCTTTCTTTTTCATGAGGGACTTCGCTAGAGTTCCTTTTGTCTGAGTAAGGTGATCTGAAGTCTTGACAAGCATCCACTCAGGGACGGACAACACTCTCACTTCATCATTTACCCCCTTATAAGCCTCTGGGTTCGCTCTGTGAAAAGAGAGGGTATTAATGGCGGCTTCTCTTTGGGCCTCGCCCACGCTGATACATGACTCGTCGAAGAGGTCAACGGAGCAATCAAAAGGGGCCTTGGAGTGAACATTGATAGCGAAGAAGAGTTTTACTTTAGTGCCAAGAACAGTCTCTACACCCTTTGAGTAGTGAGCAACCTGGAAGAAGTAGCCGTAATCAAAGGCACTCTTTGTTACCTGTTTTTCTGATAAGTCTTGAGTAAATTTAACATCAAACATGATGGCGTCACCATCTTCAAGGAGTGCGTTTTTAATTGTTCCTGCAATCGAAGGCGTTGCGGCCAGTAATTCAAGAAGGTCTTTGTGTTTATTCTTATCGATAATAATAAGGCCATCAGGACGACACTTAAATAGTGTCTTTGTTTTCGTTATGGCGTGTTCTTCACTCCAAAAGAAGCTCTCTTCTGTCCTGGAGTTATCAACGAGGGCCTTGGCTATTGGATTGGCGTAGAGGGCCTTTTTACCGCCGAGAACTTCTTCGTACTGTTTTTCGTTAATCACCGCTCTACCTACTCCGATAATTTCAGCGAGGGCCTTTTCTTGGGTTGTGAGAGTTTTTCTACCTTGAGATGCCTTATTAACATAAACCTCTTCCTCGAAGCGATGCTCTTCTAGAACAGTTGCATGAAAAGCTGAACCCTTTCTCATGGCCACAGAGGGCTCCATTTCTTTATTTTTGTAGTATTCGTACTCTAGGTAACTCTTTTCAAGCTTTACGAGGGCCGAGCGAGATTCGCCAGGGCACTTATGGTAAATATCTGAGTCCATATCCGTAAAATGCTTATTATCGAGGGCTTCTTCTGCTCCCTCAAAGTTTTTGAGGATATTTCCAAGGTTTTTCTGATAGAACTTTTGAGAGCGCTCAAGAGACTCTTCTCTTATTGTCTCTAAAATTACTTGGCATACTTTTTTAATATCAGCAGCTTTCGTTGCGTTGAGGAGTTCTTTAATTATCTCTTTGCCGCCTCTTGGTTTGATGAAAAAGAAAAGGTCGAGGTTCTCTTGAGCAAAGGTAATAGTGAAGTGTAGTTGAGGGTTTTTAATGTTGTCCGCCCCTGCTTTTTTCTTGGGGGCGATCTTAGCTAAACTTAATTTGATAACATTCTTATCTACTGAGACCTTTGCATATTTATCGAAATATTCCCCAATGAGGTCATGAAAGGTCTTCATCGCTACTTCTATTTTTTCTATTTTTGGTTTTGAGACTTTTTCAACTTTAGCTACAGCGTTGTTCGACATGTGCGCCCCCCGGCAGATTATCAACTTGGTTGATTTAATAATACCAAACTATAACGCTTTGCACAATATAAAAATCAACAATATGAAGGAATTTTCCCTAAGTTGTTGATTGTTTATTAATTTATTAATTTTTATTCAAGAATAGGCCTCTTTTTTTAAAATATAAAAAAAACACAACCACTCTACAGTGCCTACAAAACTTGGTAGTTCGCTAGCACTTGCTTAAGCCATAAATCATAGAGACCGGGCCTTACAGTGAGTCTCTCTTTATGTTGAACACCTTTAATAACTTTCTTGTCGAGGTATATCTTTAAGGGGTACTCATCCACCTTAATAGCGACGAGCTTACTACTTAGGCTGATGTAGCGAAGATTATCCCAATCACACTCATAGACGAGGATTTGACCTAGAATGTTTAACTTGTTCCAGTAATGACCTACCATTGCTCGGGCCTCCTTTACGTCGTGGAATCCGCTGCCTTCTAGGGTTTCCTTCTCGAAGTGAATCCACTTCTCAATTCTTGTTTGGAAATATACTATGTAAGTGAGGATCTCCTCTATCTTGTAGGCGGAGTATATGGGATATGTCCCCTTAAGGGATCGCATGGTTTGACCAATAAGTCTTTCTATTCCGATTTTTCTCTTTTCAAGGAGTCTAACTTCTTTAGCTCTTTTTCCGATGATATAAAGGTGTTTGAGGGTGTTTATGTTTTCTTGGGAAGGCGTGACCTTGTGGCGTTCAAGTAGCTCGCTCCCCCCTTTTTTTGAAAAGGACTCAACATCAAAGTCGTCGGAGCTTTCGAGAATCTCTAAGTATCTTTTTGACTCTTTTTTCAATTAGCTTTCCAGTTATTACATTTGTAGGAAATCTAAGTAGCGCATAACTAAGGTCTCTCTACTGTCTTTAGTTACGGTCTTCCTAGTTTTTCTAGGAGCGGTTCTTTTGACCTCTCTACTTCTTTCAATAGGAGTTTTTTCAGGTGCGGGAGCAATTGGGTTAAATTGAGTTACCCATTTTCTTTTGACTGCCTTTTTTATCTCGATTGGCTGTTTTAATGCCTCTTTTTTGACCTTTATGGCCTCTTTTTCTTCTCTTTTCTTAATATCAGCTAGTTGAGCTTTTTCTGCTATTCTCTCCTGAGAAACAACCGGTTCTAGAATGACATCTTCATAGTACACAATCTTGCTTTCCTCATAAAGATCCCCTTTTATTCTCACAGGGTCTTTTTTAGCGCAGGCCCTTGGGTGAATCGCAATCTTCTTTTCTTTTAAAGATTCAGGCGTAAGTCCTTCGAGAATTAATTCCCCTATTTCAGAGACTTCTATAACCTTGGCCTCAAATTCAACAATTCTATCTTTCGACTCTCCAGTGAATCCCAGGCATACAACAAGGTCTCCTTGATTGGCCTTCAAATCGAGGGCGAAGATCATTAAAGCGGCAACTATTAAAACGTATAAAATTCGCATAACTTCTCCTACTGTAGTCCTTTTAAAAAATTCATAGGGCTTAGTGTGCCCTCATTATAGATGGCGTCAAAAGCCTCTGAATCTTTAATGAAGATGAAATTACTCTCCCATTGAGCAATAGTGAACTCGTGTCCGTTAATCAGTGCTCGGCAAAAAACGAGGAGACGGTTGTCTACTTGCCAGTTTGCTAGAGCGTGGGTGTATTGAACATTATAGAAGCTCCAGCCCTTTTCCTCTTCCCTGGTGTAGAGGTCTTCAAAATCGGCATAGCGAGTATTTGAGAGTTTCTTGTTTACTGCACTACCAAATACATCATTAATGAAACCTTGAAAGTCAAAGTCCGTCAGAATTAATTGGTGCTTAGGGAATAAACGAATCTCTCTATAAGGAGGAACACTTTTATTTATAATTCGGGGTTGATCTGAGCTGTGTGAACGAGTTGAGCGATTACTTTTATTCTTCTTCTGTAACACTGAGGACCTCCTGGTGCCTGATGACTTATCCATAGAAATAACAGGGTTTTATTTTTAAGCGGGGGATAATTTCGATGGAATAACTAGAGTTAAAGAAGCAGCGAGGATGATTATGAATTATTTAAAGAAATTGATATTGTTAACAACATTGATCCTTACGGGTTGTTCCGGAGGAGGCGAGGCCGAAGCTGATTGTAGCGGTGTTGAGATATGTACCGTAACGGAATCCCCCGCTCCCCTGCCTCGTCGAAATCTTCGAGTAATGCTAGAAACTACCGAATTCTACAATCCCAATACTGACTCTTGGTTGGAATTTGAATTTAATGGCGACTCTATTGACTTAGGTGTTATCGATGCCTTTAGTGACAATATAGGTCTATCTCAGTCTGAGGCCCTCTCAAAGGTGGAGAGCTCTGCTACTCACAGATCAAATCCTGAGCTTTTTGAGGTCACTGAATTTAATACTATTCCCTATATAAAGATGTTGGCCGAAGATAATAATTCTTATCTTGTTAATTATCAAAAGATTAACTCTCAATCCATGATCCAAGAAGAGGTCACGTTCTCAGCAACTATTAAGGGCGACTATGTTTATATTCCTCTCGTTAACGAGCAGTTCTCTGGAAAACTTCAAACAACACAGGTAACTAGTGAATCAACTCTTTCTTTTGAACACATCATAAGAATTGCCGCGACTTCTAGCTCGTCAATCAATGACTCCATTCATAAGACTATTAAGTTTAAGCTCAATCCTCAAACAAAACTTCAAGGCGTTAAAGTTGAGTTCTCTGAAGCTGCCAATAACTTCGCTCTCGACAAGAGGTGGGAAACTTATTTTAATGGTGTGGATTATTCTCCTAATAGAGATTTCGATCTTGTGAGTCTGGTAGACAACCAAGAGTATAATGAGGCCATCCCTTTTGACGTTAAAGTCGTTTTTAAACAAGCTCCTGTTGTTCGCATGAGGCAGAGTGTATTTGTTGAAGAAACTATTGACCTGAATCTTTATCGTCAAACAAAAGAGATCTTCGTTCAAAGAGGCAATAGCTTCATAGAAAGTGTTCAGACTTTTGATTCAGATAATCACTTTCAAAAGAAGGTTAAGATTAACGGTGAAGTCGTAACTCTTGCTAGCGGGCGAGAAGGTATTAAGAGAAATATTTCTGCCGGCGAAGACTGGAGAATCACCTTTACGATAGATTTCCTAAAGAATCAGGCCTATGACCCAACGGTAGAACTGTTAAGCCCTTTGAGACCTATGTGTCAGATTATTAATAATCAGATCTTCTACCCCATTGCAACCAAGAACGAGATAGACACTCTCGACGCTGCTGGAGGAAAGGGAATCTACTGTCACCCCGATACCCATAAGAAAGAGTTGATTGCGGCCAAAAACATTAACTCCACCTCTTTAGCTTTAGATGATCTCTGGAATGACTTTTTCTTTTATAGACCTCAAGAGGTTATTATGGATTCACCAAAACAGAAGGTCGTCGATGCAGGCTCTTTCTACGGGGTTCGAGAGGTTGACTTCTCTATTGAGGGTTGCTTGAAGATCTTCCTTCGTGAAGCATCTCAACTGGATAACAACCCTAATCCATGGCGGCGAGTATCTCAAGAAGACGCTGTTTGTGCTGATGGGACTAGCTCTGAGGGTTGGACTTACTTCTCCCTCTCTAAGGGTGACAACATCTTTAATTATAGAGACGAGAATAGTGCTAACACTGCTATCGTTAACCTGATTGAGAAGCTCTCCACTTCTCAAGCAAAGACTCGTGCTCAGTTTCATTTTAATGGGTCTCAAAAAGTGGATCGTATCTATTAATTGCTCTATTTTACAGAGCGAGAGCTTGAGGACTACTTGAATGACTAAATGTAGAGTTAAATTGTATTTGATTCATTCTTGCTGCGGAATAACCACTTGAACCAAAATCGAGATATGTAAAAAATGAACACCGTTAAAAGACTGTACATAAGGGTTGTGTAAGGGAAACGATTATCCCTGAGCAAGTAAAGCGAGTAGGTATTCATTCGGCTTATGAATTTACTGAAATCGTCTGTTTTCTTTTTTGCCTCGTCCCGAGAATTATATCCTCTATCTTTACACTTCTTCTTAATAGAATCGTATGATTCATTCGCTAATACAGAATCAATACATTCCCTAACCTTAATAAAATAAATCATTTTGTACCTTGTAGCGGGTGCAGCCTATCCTTACTGCTAGCCTCTATCTTCGAAGTAAATTTTGATACTTTTTCTTGATGAGACTCACGAAAAATCTTCAAATCTTCGATATCGGTCTGTTTGTTGAGATAGGTCTTGATTTCATTTCCGTTGAAAATAGTACCAATAACTAAAATTACTACTGTAGCACTAAGGTGTAGCTTAGATATAATTTCAAAAGTATACTCTTTGTTCATAGATGTTTATCGACATAAATCTAATATTATTTAAATTTTTTGATTTCATTAAATCCTTGATGACCTTATCAACAAGAGCCTTTGTTATTACTTTGAGTTTTGGTCTTTTCCCCCTCTTTTTTCAAATAAACCACAAATTGTAGGCGACAAGCCTCTGGTAACGATCTTAAACACCTGAATTTACTAAAAGGTATTTTCTCTTTTATCTCGCAACGAGATTGAGGTCTATAATGGAAGAAGTTAAAGCTAGAACCCGTGGTCACACTTTTGTTGGAGGTTCACATGACCCAAGTTATTAATACAGAGAAACTAGAAAGATATCAATCATACGTTGAGCATGTGTTTCGAGTTTATAATACACCTGACGAAGAGCCCGTGTGCGCAATTGTCACTGGATTCTTCTTTCAGTTTCAAGTGTACTTTGATGATGGAGAGACTCTCTATTATGAGCCTGACCAATTTGAGAAACTCTTCTGTAAGAATGGGAAATTGGTCGGAGTAACTCAGTCTGACAGCGCAACAAGATAGTATTTTCAAGGACTCTTGTATGTCAGACCCCTCCCTCAAACTGTTAGTAGGTAATATTTTAAAGGTTCTTTATCGTAATGATAAAGACTGGGGGAAAATACTATTAGAAGATGAGGCCGGTGAAAAACATGAGGCCGTTGGAGTAATTGCTGGCAGGCCTGGCCCCTCGAAGGGAGATAAAGTCAGCCTTCATGGAGTTTACCAAGATCACCCAAAATATGGAACCCAGTTTAAATTTGATAAAATAGCCATTGAGGCCCAGTATAAACTAGGGCCGATGATTAAGACTTTAAATTCCTTTAAAGTTAAGTCCATGGGGCCTAAGACTTGTGAAAAAATAGTTGAAAACTTTGGTGAAAGTACTTTTCAAACTGCTCGAGATCGTCCCTACTCATTAGTGGTTGACGGCCTATTGTCCGAGATTCAGGCCCTTTCTCTTTCTGATAAATTAAAGAACATCTCTAAAGAAGAGCTTATGACTAACCTGTGGTTAAGTGACCTTGGTGAGCGCATTGGAGTAGGCCCACAGCTTAAGCTCAAGATCTTCAAAAAGTGGGGTGTCGAGGCCCCTAACGTCATTAAGAAAAACCCTTATGATCTATGTAAGATATTTGGTGTAGGCTTTAAGAAGGCCGATTCTGTGGCCAAAAGCCTTGGTATAGGGAGGCTTGACGAGTCTCGCCTAGAGGCTGCCTTGGTTGAAGTATTAAGTGAACAAGAGCGAAGTGGGCACACCTTTACGCCTAGAAAATTCCTCATGAAGGAGGCCCTTAGTCTTCTCAATTTGGATCAACCTATAGACCTCTCTAACACAATTGCTACCATGGCCCTAAGAAGAGGGCTCTATTGGAACGAAGAGGGAGATTGGATATCTAGCTTTGTTCTTTGTCAGAGACTTATCAGAGCTTACAAAAAGATTCGGGAGAGATTCACTCCGAAGAGCTTTATTGATCGCCTGGAAGTTTCAATCAATATCGAAAAGATTGAGACTGATTACTGGAAGAAGTATAATTCTAGCTTGGATAACTCCCAGCTCTGCGCCGTCAAGTCGGCGCTCATTAACAAGGTCTCAGTCATAACGGGAGGGCCTGGAACCGGTAAAAGCACGGTAAGTGCTGTAATTTGTGAAGTCCTCAATGAATTTGGCTATAGTTTTGCTCTGGCCTCTCCCACGGGTAAGGCCTCGAGAGTTCTCTCTCAGAAGACACGTAATCACGCTCAAACGATTCACTCGCTCTTAGGGATTGGATTAAAGCAGCTCGATAAAGTTGAAGCTAAAAAGAAAGAACTAGAGGCTTTGGATTATGTGATTATCGATGAGTCTTCTATGGTTGATTCAAAACTCTTTTGCCGCATCCTAGAATCCCTTCCAAAAGAAACTTCTCTTGTTTTTATTGGAGATCCTGGTCAACTTCCTTCGGTGCTACCAGGTCAAATCCTTAAAGATCTCATAAACTCTCCCTTTGTCAGTGTCTCAACTCTAAAGCGAGTCTATCGACAAGAGGCCGACTCGAGAATCCCTGAACTGGCCAGATGCATTCAATCGGGATTTGTCCCTAAAAAAGAATGGCTCAACTCTAACGGAATAGAACACTTCGATACTTCTAACATTGAATCAATTCTTTTGGAGGCTACTCGGCTCTATGACTTCTATACTCACCTCGGGGGAGATGTTCAATTAATTAGCCCCATGAATAAAGGGCCACTGGGAGTAATAAATCTCAATAAACTTATTAGAGAAATTCACTTTGATCACATCATTAACCAGTACGGCTCCAAGATAGTTGCCGCTAAGGCCAAGAATAAAACCTTCTATCTCGGAGAGAGGGTCATCTTCACAAGCAATCACAAAGACATAGGTTTATTCAATGGAGATGTCGGAACTCTTAAGAAACTGATTTTTTCACAAGAAGAGGAGATAGAGTTTGTCTTAACTCAATTCAGTGATCGAGAGGTTTTCGTGCCTATCTCTCTTTTAAAAGAGGCCGAGTACGCTTATGCTATTACGGTTCACAAAGTTCAAGGGGCCGAGTTTGATGCAGTTATATGCCCCCTATCCATGGCCCATTTCATGATGGGCTCCAGTGAGCTCTTAACTACTGCCTTTACTCGATCCAAGGTCAAGCTCCATCTCTTAGGTGCTTATAAGACTCTAGCTAGCTTCATTCGAGGGCGCACGAGAGTCAATGATCGAAGAACTGTTCTCTCTAAGATAGTGGAAGAGGAATTTAGTGAGGATGATTTTAATTATGATGATGCACAACCTGATCTACTTACTTCTTAACAACTCTCTTTTCGGGATCAGGAACAAACACCTTTATAAACTCACCAACTTTTACTTTGTAATCTGAATGGTGTCTCTCGTAGCTATCATCTTTTGGAACCACTGAGAATTTAAACTCTTTGTTAATAGGAACCCCAACTCGATGATTCCCATCAGGCTCTTGTTCAATGCCGTTGATCATTATCCAGTGACGTGAGCGCCGGTAATTCTTTACCTCTACATAAGCTCCGACAGGGATGACGTTGGTTAAGTCCTCTCCTTTTCGCAGCATAAGTCTCCATTTCGTTAGTTTGACAAACTTCCCCTCTTTCCAAAAGAGCTTATTAGAGGAGTAGATTCCGTCTTTATTTTCGAGAAGAGCATCGATGTGTCCTGTTTGTGTTTTACGCGCGGCCTCGTTAATCGCATTATACTTGTCAATGGTAGAGACAGACCTATGAGGCTTCAATCCTAACTGTTGCCATACAAAGGCCGCTAGAGAGGCTATCATTAAGATCCCTATGATCTTTTTTTTCTTAGCGGAGCCGTAGCGGTAGTCACTAGAGCCTTTTCTTAACTCCAATAAGTCATTGGAGTCACTGAGAACTTTTATTTTTTCTTTCTTTTTGATTTTATAGAGGTCACTCGACATTCTTAGAGTGCCTTCAAATATAGCAGAATCAAGGTCGAGCCCACTAAAATCGTAAGTATCTTTAATTGAAAGTGTTTCAAGTGGCGACACTTCATCCTTACTAGGTAGGGCCTCGGGTGCTTGGGGGTGATCAAGAAAGTCTTTAATAGAGTGCCTATTGTAACCTACAAAAAGACTCTCTTCTTTTTTGATAGATTCCGCAAAGAGACGGGCCATGAATTCTCTTCCGTCGGATTCTGTGTACCCTGAATTAACCTTCCTCAGTATTCTGTTTAATTCTTTAACTATTGATTCATAATTTCTTGAGCGACTACGAGGATCTTTAGCAAGCATTCTCATGATTAACGACTCAAGGTCTTCGGGGATATTCGGGTTATATGTTGATGGGCTTTCTAGCTGTTGATTAATTATTAAATTCTGCTGTCTTCTAACGGAGTCCTCATCTTTTGGGTCTCCCCTTAAGGGATAGGCCCTCTCGCCAGTTAAGACCTCCCATAAGACGACCCCTAGGCCGTATATGTCGACCTTGTAATCAATGTCTCGTATCTCGTGATTACCAATTAGCCCTGCATCTTCAGCGTTTCCGGCCCCTTTTATACGGGCATTGATAATGTATTCTGGTGCCATATAACTTGGCTTGCCTACGAAGAATTCTTCTGATTTTTTAGATTTAGTAGTAAAGGCCACTCCGAAGTCTATTATTTTAGGATCTCCATTATAAGTGATCATTAGGTTTTGAGGAGAGATGTCTCGATGAACCAGCTTTAGACCCTTCTTCCATTTTTGGATATTCTCCCCCGCTTCGAAAAGAGAGACGGTGTCGTAAGCGTACTTGAGTCCTTTGGCGTAGCCCAAGAAGGCGTTTAAAATGAAATCAAGAGGAATATCTATACCTGTATTTCTTGACTGTCTTAAAATGTCAGTTAGAGACTTCCCGTGAATATGTTCCATGACGAAGTAGCGAGTATCTCCCGCTAGTCCTGAATCGAATATTCTTGCAATCTCTGGAATTTCGAGACGATAAGCAGTAGCGATTTCATCCTCAAAAAGTTCTTCTTTAAGGGCATCATTAGTTTCTGGAGTGAGGACTTTGATGCAGACTAGCTTGGGGATATCTTTTAACTCCCTCGCAAGATATACCGTTGCCATGCCGCCAATTCCGATGCGGTCAAAAATTACATAATTATTAAGTCTAAACGGCTTCATATCTTCCACTTATCGGTCCTCCATGTATTAATATTAACCCGAGTAAACAACTCAACCTAATTGTCTAATTTTATATTTTGTAGAATAATGGCGAAAGGAATTTCAAAGACTTGGGGTCGTGAATCTATCTGATCTGTCGAGAATGATGGCCACTCAAGTGGGCGGCCATAAGGTTGACTATATCCTAAGTGGCCATCGGGTGAGGCTTAAAAGCGGTTGGTGAGCCTTTAAATCTACTTCTTACGAATTATTCTCATCTCAGTCCATTTGAGCGAATAGTCGATTGAGCAAACTTTTTGGGCCTTTAGACCGGGAATGTCAGGATTTACTAGAATGGAGTGAAGCGTCTCTTTTCTTGTGAAAGAGTCACAAAACTTAGAAAGAAATGGTCCAACTTCCCATTGATAATTACCAGGGGAAGATATTCCTACGATCATGTGAGTTTTTCTTTCGTGCTCTGGGCCTTTTTGATTTGGTAAAGCTTTAACGATAGAGTGTAGATCCTTGAGGTATTTAGACTCGTCAATTGTTTTAGAGATAAAGACTTCACCAGCAGCAGTTACTTGTTTTGCTACTTGAGGGGCCATTTTCTTAAGTAGATTATGGGAGATATAATTTACATCAGGCATGTCCGTGTTGTTTTCTTGATTACACAGAATCTCACTAACAAGCTCCTTGATTGATGTATCTAGAAATTGCGCAACAGTGATATTATTAACACACATAATGCTCTCCGGCTTAAACTCCGGAACCATATCCATTATCTGCTCTATCTTAGAATCAATTCTCTTCTTGGTCTCATTCATTATCGGTAATGTCTGATGGACTTTTTGACCCAGATTAGAGACTGAGTAAGCGAACGAGACTAATTTTTCTCCTTCCCTTAAGCTTAGATCGAGTGCCTGTAGACCGATGAGGGCGCTGATGAATTTATGCACATGAATTGATTCTTCTGCGTTTACTTGAGCTGCCGTCTTGAGAGTGTCTACTAATAAGTCTTGCACCTCTTTGAGGGCCTGATTGATGTTAACTCTCATCCATCTATTCATGTGAGTCTCGAAGCTAGCGAACCAACGAGCAAAGGTATGATCATTGCCTGTAGCCTTTTTGCCTCCGACGTCAATCAAAAGCCAGTTCATCGGCTCTTGACTGTCGCTAGACTCTGTTAACTGAGTAACGATGGGGTTGTTATTGAGTATTCTATAGGCCTGAATAAGGTCTTCTCTATCTTTTCTAAGATCACTCGCTAGGGCGTTTATGAGTTCTTTATAGGTTTTTACTACATTTTCAGAACGAATATGACTGTCTTTGCATACATTTTTTAGATCTTCTAGGTGGTCACTGATTGAAAGATAGACGGCCTTGTCCTCAAAGCTAAACTTCTTTCTAGGGTCAAGCTTATTGATCTCGCTACAGAGCTCACTAAGCTCGGCATCGATATGTACTTTAAAGACGGATACCTCGGACCCCTTAAGTTCATTAACTTTATCACTATGGATTCCTCCGTTAATCATAAAGAAGTCACGAAACTTCGATAACTTATCACCAACGACCATAGTTTGGGCCAACTCTTCGATCTTATCTATTTGGGATTGATATTCTGAAATCTCAGAACATTGCACCTCAAACTGAATCGTTACATTGTTGCCGTTTTTTGAAAAACCTAGGCATTCTATATTCATACTTCCTCCGTCCTCTCTTCCATAGAAATATCTCAGAAACACAAAAATAGCGACTCCAGGTGGGTGATTGGTTAATTGATGGATTTTAAAGGCAACTACTCGGAGATACCGAGTAGTTTCTGAGTTCACTAGAAGATCTTCTTGCGCCAAGAGGGGAAGTTACCCTTGAAAGGTTTAAGTTTCTCTTCGTAGAACTTATCTCCGAATTCTTTTTTAATGTAATCATCCCCCGCTTTTGTGCGAATAAGGTGTTGTTCCCAGTCTCGAATATCCTCAATTCCCGCATTAAAGTCTCGACAATTATCATCAAACAGGGTGTAGATCCCCTTGTTAACGTAGCTGTGATACCCTCTGCATTTCTCGACAGGGTACTCAGCGATTTTGTTATGATCGCCTAGCGGAAAGGCCTTTAGGGTGTTTGTATATAAAGTTGGAACCTTTTTAAGAAAAGGGATCTTATGTTTAACTAGATGCTCATAAGGCGAATCTTTAAAGAATTCTATAGTAGGTAATCCACAGAAGAACCAAGGATCACTGAGACCCTCAAACCACGCAACGAGACCTATAACCCTGTCGCCAACTCTTCCCTCTACTTCATGAAGATCAAATTTAACTAAATTCCAGTAAGTACTAAATTCAAAGAGGGCAGAGAGAGCTTCCTTCATTTCGTTAAAGTTTGGCATTGTCTCTTCCCCAACTTTGCCACTCTCGATGCGGTAAGAGATCATACGAGAATATTTTCGAAGCATTTCCTTTACTTCCGTTTTTTCGTAACCCTCTTCTGTGTTATCAACTGCTAGTTCCATTTTCTTCTCCAACTTTTTATTTTCCACTGTTTACAACCTCAACTAGTCTTAGGAAGCTTTCTTTAATTTATTTCCGTTAGTTAATCGCTCTAGAAGACCTATAGAGAGCCCCTCTTCAAGTGCCGTGAAATAACCTCTAGGGCACTCCATGAATGGAATTTTAAGTTTATAGTCCATTAAATACTTATTCATAACGCTGGCGTAAGCGTCTGCCGTGGCGTCACTTAGGAGAGCTAGGTAAGCATAATCCTTTTCGTTAAAGAATTTTGCTAAAATCTCAAAAAGAACTCCGGTTGTTTCCTTTTTTTCATAGAACTTAGTGTGGTAAGTTGTTCCAACCCCGCAGTCCGCCATTAGTGTCTGAAAATCTGCTCCGTGATATTTTTTCTTTAGTGAGAGATAGAGCTGATTATGATTTCTCAAGGGATAATATATTAAGGGTAATGGCGGCAAACTACCTAAATCATCACTTCTTCTTGTGCCATTATCTTTAAAGTCACACCTCAATAGCTGCGAGGTCGCAGGATACAAGTCTTTTTCCGAACTTAGAGAATAGACGTCACTATAAAGAGTTGTAGTGATTGTCTCTCCAGGAATAAATGTTTCAATATTATTTTCAACTGTATCGAAAATGTAGGGAGTGATAACTGCCTCCCATGTACTACAAACTCTTTCTTTACCGACAAGTCCTTCAAGAGAGTTGTCTCCTAGAAAATTCTCCCTAAAGGTGCTTCCAAAGGTTCTACCTCTCCAGCTTCGATCTACTTTTCTAATAAGAACAGTGGCCAGTAGCTTTTGTCCTGAGGCGTGAAGATTTTCTTCTGCCAGGGTGAAGCAAGCGAGCTCACCCTCTTCTCTATTAATGGGATTGGCAGCGACTATTCTCGCCCCTAGAGCAGTAAGAAAAATCGTTGTATTGCAATGTAGACCGTTTTCCATTCCTCTCTGCGAACCAAACATAGCGGCCTTGACATACCAATCTACTGTGTTCTTCTGGATAGTACTTTTGTCCTCATTTGGATCTAGTGTTCTACCTTTCAGCGTATCCGAAATTCTAGGCTCCACAAAAATAGAGCTGATATCAAAATCTTTGCCGAAGAGGTCTTCTATTGTGTCGCTAGAGACATCTTCCTCAATAATTAATCCGTCGCCTCCTGGAGAATATGTCATAGCTTCAGGTGTTATCCTCCATGTAATAAAATGATCAACATAGGACTTAGTGCTCTTCTCTGTAGTATTAGCATAGTTGTTCTTATATTCTTCACTGAGTTTAGTTTTTAGTGACTCACAAGAAATGAGAAAATCATAAAGTTCTTTATTTTTCTTTCGGATGGCGGAAATATCGGCTAATTGCGGGTAGCACACGATAGTGATGCTTCTACCTTCACAGGTGTAAGTGATGTCTCCATTACTGTTGATAATCTCAGCTTTAAGGAGATGGTCCAGATCAATTGATCTTAAATTTCTATCCAGGCTCTTTTGGCCATTTTTTGGATCTTTGCGCATTTCAACTCCTAACAGTCTCAGCAAATATACGAACAGGAACAACAACTTTTCCTGCGCTTTAGATCTTGTATCTATTTTCTCAAAGATCCGTTATTTCTCTTACTTAAAAAATCTTCAAATCAGCTAAAACTTGTCTTTTTATATATTTTCGGTACTTTAGGGCACCGGCCTTAAAAATGGTCTTTTTTAAAAATGCCTTAAATACCTATAAAAATGGTCACCTTTTACTTGAACCCTCCAAAATCTCGACAGATGGGCCTTATTTTGAGAAGTTAGACCAGTCTTCGCTCGCCTTAATCTCTCTTATCTCTAAGATCTCTCAATTTCTTAAGGGCGTAATCGGGCGATATCTCACCCGCTTTAACCCTTTTCATGAGATCCATCTTTCCTTGGAGTCTAAATCCTGCTTTGCCCTGAGTTAGCTCACTCACGAGGTCGCTATTGCCCTTTTTATAGATCTTACTTCTCCACTTACCTAATTCTTCAAACTTTTGCGACTTATTCTTGATAAGGCTAATGTCTTCAGGGCTAAGTTTCTTGGAGTCGAGAAGATTTCTTAAACTCTCTTGATTAAAATAATCAGCGCCCTTTTCTTTCTTAAGTTTTTTAAAGTCTGACGGATTATCCATACCTCTAAGATCCTCTAGAAACTGACCCGCCTTTTTATCTTTTTGAGCGGCTTCAGCCGCATCAGTCTTGGGCTTGATCCCTTTCTCTAGCTCTGCCCTTTCCTTTGGGTCCTTTTCTGCTGCAATATCAGCTTGAAGGTTACTTAGTTCTTCCTGTTGTTTATCCGCTTCAGTATTAGCTTCGCTAGGATTAAACTCGGTTTTACTACTGTTAATACTTTCTAGGTCAGCAATAGTGGAGTCATACTCTGCGTCTCCGAGTCTAGTGCCGGAGTAGCGAGATTCATTGGCCTTATCTTTAGCTACTTGAAGATCTTTTTTAATCGCTCCATCGTTCATCATGTTGCCGACCATCTCTATTCCACCGGTGCCACTCATTGTTTTCATACCCATCTTGGTCATCGCTGCGAAGGCAGCGCCAGCGGACATGGACCCACTTTTAAGGCGATCTTTCAAAGTATCCATTCGTGAATCTTTAAGTCTTTGCTCATCGCTTTTAGTCTCCACTTCGAGCTTAGGGCCGGGTTCTTTAAAGATAGACTTGGGTCCCTCTTTAACATTTAAGTCGCCACTTACTCCTGAGCCACTCATTGCTGATACTCCAGCTCCGGCCCCGACAGCGGCCGCACCGGGTATGCTCGTCGACCCTATCGCTCCAGCTCCAGCAGCTCCCGCAGCTAGGGCACTTGTTGTCCCCCCAAGACTTGGTGAACCACTTACTGCGCCTGGTAGGCGAGGAGCTTTAGAGTAAATAGTCCCTATAGGCTCTTTAGTTGCAGATGCTCCTGTTGCTGCTGAATTACTTAAAGGGATCTTTTTATTTTTGGGAACGAGTCCCCCTTTAGGTCCTTGGGAGGATGAGAGATTCTTATCTATGTTTCTAACCGCTTCACTGGTCATAGTCGCAGCAGCGGCCGTCTTCAGGCTATCGCTAGTGCCAGAGTTCTCTAGGCCAGAAGGACTGGCATAACCTGAACCCACTGAGCTATCTGGACTGGCAGGCGCAAAGAGACTTCCTTCGTTTGGTGGGGCCCCACCACCTGTGGGGGGCATTCCTCCGCCTCCTCCTCTACTTAGATTTGAAGGTCCTGAACCTGACATACCTCGACCAATGCTTGCCGCTCCTGTGGCCTTAGCAGCACCAGTTTTAACTAGGGCGATCCCCGCAGTTGCTACTGCTGCAACTGTTCCCGCAACGGCCATCGTTGCCGATAGCACCGTTTGACCGAGATCGAGTAATTCCTCAAAGCTAAGTTTAAAGAGAGAGGCAGCTAGTTTTGGTATCTTCACAAGAAGAGCAATTGAGATCAGCATCGAGACAATCATTAAACCTATCGACTGAACCGTCAGAATGGGCATCAATAGAACTGCCATCGCATCATCTGAAGCACTTTCAAATACGGCTTCAGTGCCGGCAATAATGCCCTTCATTGTTCCTGCCATCAGTGCAAACTGAATAAAGCCGAACATTTTAATTAAAAAATCTATTAAGGAGAAACTGAGAAATAATCTTATTCCGTTTATAATACTTTGTTTGGTGTCGTCCACTATTAAGAAGGGGCAAAGCATGGTTAAAAATAAGAATGTTAAGGTTTGGATCAGTATAATAACGGCCATCATAAGAGAGGTTAAGACAACCATGATGATCTCTAAAATATAATTAACCGAGTAGGCTATGCCCTCTACGGAGAACCACTGCTTAACCTTGCCTGTTATTTGATCTGCGTAACAACTAACATCGCCAATGCCACCGCATTTGCTACTGAGGCCAGCTTTCTTTAGTTTGTCTGCCACAACATCATAACAAGCTTTAACATTTGTTTCCCCTAAGCAGCTATGCTCTTTGTAGCATTCATACTGAGAGGTCTCGATTTTGTCTTGGCACAAAAGCCTAACGGATTTTCGTAAGTTGGAATATGTTTGAGCACTATTTTGGGCCTCGACAGATTGAATTTTTGATTTATCACCAAAGGCGGATTCGGCAGCAGACCCTAGTTGCCACTTTAGAAAAGCAAAAACATCTCGATGCAGGAGTCTCTGTTGGCCATTTTTATCATACTTGGCCTTGCTGCTACTGGGGATAGACTCATATAATTTCTTAACAACTATGACTTCGCCAACAGGCAAGGCCCCAATCATGGTCGAGACAATAATAATTCGAACTGAGGTCCAGACAGACTGAACCAGTAGAGATTTTGAGTCTTTCTGAGCTAGGATAAAAAGATTTGCTATTTGCCACAGGATGCATATATAGAAAACAACATAGACGATACCTTTTCCGTCGTAACTAATAGCAGGAGTCTCTAGGATGAGGTCAATGACCTCGTTTTGAAAACCATCGGTCATCGCTGAATAAACCTTCTCTTTTGCTTCACTCAATCCATTCATCGTTATTCCTTTAGATCTAATTGACCATGCCAATCCTTGGTCTCTACAGATCTTCCATAGGAATTACACGATTTTTAGAATATTTTTTTTGAGCTTTACCACAATCTCTAGATGCCATTTAGTGTCGGAAAAGTTACAAACTGATTGTAATCAACCTTTCTTCGTCGCTCACGTTCGGCCGCTAAGGCCCTTCTTCTTTCTGCTTTCACGACTTCCTCTTTTCTTCGTCTCTCTTTTTCTTGTTCGAGCATATTAATCTGCATAGTCTGTTCTACTAACATCTGGTTGACTTCAGCGTTTATGGCCAGAGTTTCGGCCATTTTAGCGTTGATAGCTCCCAAGTTTCTTAGTGGAGCACACTTCGTCTCTGTCTGAGCGTAGGAGCCAGCGGCGTCTTCCTCGGTTCTCTCGTCAACAGTGTAGAAGTTCCCTAGATAGAAGGACTCAAAAGTTTTAATGTGAGCGTCGGCAGTAAGATACTGCCTTCTCCAGTTAGCTAACTCAGTTGCGTAGAAAGCCAGAAGATTTCCAGCTTTCGCCATCTTCATCTCTTGCGTCGCCACGCACTCATCATATTTCTTTTGAAGGTTTTCCTGAAAATTAGGATCTTGCCTATTGAGGGTATCTCTTAGTCGTCCTCGATTACAGATAATAGAATTATCTCTAAACTCATTTTCAACGCGACCAATTGGGTTGTCGAGAATCCCTTTAGTTGTTTTTGATGCCTGTACAATCGTATAGGCCTTCCATCTTCCAGTGTATTTTTCAACCAATGCTTCTAAGGGTACAGGATCATAGAGAAGAGCACAGGGGCCGGTGAGGTTATCCGGGTCTCCCTTTGCTCCGCAAAATGTTTGGTACTTCTTATCGACAAAGGTTTCTTTTTCTTCTGAGCGAGGAGCTGTAGGATCGTCAGGGTCAGCCTCTATCGGCACCATTTCGGTGGAAGCTATTTTAGTGTTAACTACCTGGATATTGAATCGATAGGTCTTTTGTAAGACCTTGTTCACTAGGCCGACATATTCTATTAGTTCCTTCTCATCTTCATTAATTTTAGCTCCCATCTGAAGAAGTGAGTTATTGTAGAAATTAACATACGCCTCAAAACGATCAAGATTCTGTTCTTGGGGCACAACCTCTTTTACATAGAGGTCACCATAGTCTTTTCCTGTTGATTTAGGTTTTGGGCACTTCATCGTTTCCTCGTTGAGGGAGCGACGAAAAGTTAATCTAGACATTCTAGAGAGATCCCTCTGTGTTTTCTCTCTGGTTCGGGAATCGAGGCTTGTTCCGAGTTTTTTGTTAATATAGCCCGAGTTATTTTTATAGAAACGATTCAAGTTACGAGAACTTCTTCTCGTAAGAATCTGTGAACTTGCCCTTAATTTTCCGTCTTCATTGATAAAAACTGTCGAAAGATCATAAAGGTTTCGAGTGAAATTAAGACCTTCCGTATATTGGTTTCCAAGCATTTCATTTAAGAAGTCTGCGGCCCCAAACAATAGATCCGTCAGGGTAAGATTCCTTAAAGTGGTAATAAACTCACAAACGTCTAAAACCGGATTTGAAGCGGCCAATCCAGCGATGCTTACACCGCCTCCTGGGAATATTGGGATGTTAATATTTTGGAAGCTAGAGACGATTCCCGCTATCTTATCGAACTGCTGACAGAATTTAAGATCGATTTTTAACCCTAAAAGTTCGATGGGTTTGTCGTAATTTTGAGCTAGTGTTTGGTGAGGATACATGATGCTAGAAAGTGCTATCGCAACCGACAAAATGAATACTTTGTATCTTCTAAATAATGATTTTTTTAACATATTCGAATCCTGATTTTTCTCCATTAATGGCTCTCTTCTTCCATAGAATTTTTAAGTCTCATCTGAAACTTTTTTAAAACTCTCTCTGGGGAGTAATTTGGGGGACATCCGTAAAGGGTCGAATCTATGAAGTGATCGAAAATTAACTTAAAAACGAGGGGTGCCTCTTCTCCTGACCTCGATCCTCTTCTAGTTAGTTGAACTAGTTTAGATGAGCGATGAGTGGGGTCCACGATGAAGAGCGCCGAGACGTTAGGAAGAGCAAAACCTTCGGTAACCTGGCTACTGTTAATCAGTAAGAACTTAGGTATCTCTTCTTCTTTGAGTTTTAGGAGTTTTGTAAGCTCATTCTTCTTTGTGATGAGGGCGAAGTTCTTTGTCTTGCTGGAGAAAGCTTCTAGAACTCGGTTGTGATTAGAGAAGACTACGACTCGACCTTTATCTATAAGCTTATGCTCATCAATAAGGCCCCAGACAGCTTCTTTCTTGCTGTAGGCCGATAATGCTTGCAGGGCCCTTAATCCGTGAAGATCAATAGGGGCCAGTTCTTTAAGGCTTTCTTTAAACTGCTTCTCCAAAGTAGTAGATGGGGTAATTTTGTGATCAATTTCTTTAGCTAACTCAAGACCTAGCTCTTTCTCTGTTCTTCTGAGATAGAAGCTCTCCATTTCATCTTTCCATCGAGCACTAGAGAACGAGTCGTAGATAGGAAAGTTTCCGATATAGAAGGCGCTAAGATATCGCTTCTTATAGGTATCAATATTGAATGTTGGGTAGAGAATTTTTACATCACTGTAGAATCCCTTCGGATTCTCTTCAGGGTCATTGCCACTTAGGAGAACTATTTTATTGAATTCTTTGGCCATCTTAGCAAGCCTCTTAAATCTCGCCGATGTCCTCTTGGCCAGTTTGTGAGACTCATCTATAATCAGGATGGCCTCTTTAGAGTCTTCTGCTGTAGGTATAAATCCTTCAGGTGGCGTCTTATTATCAAAGGGGTATATTTTGTAGTCGATATCATAGAGAGTTGAGAATCTGTTAATCTCGTCCTCCCATACGGCCATCAGCTCTTTTGGGCAGGCCACCCTTAGGGCAAGACCTATCTTAAGTGAGGGGGCCAGGATCGAGTAGCACTTGCCGAGTCTAGGTCCATCCCGGAGAATACCTCTAAAATCAGTGGCCTCAATAAAGGCGGCCGCCGTTTTTTGATGTTCCCACATAGGGAGAATGGCCTCCATCGCAGGGTCTCCCTGATACTTTATCTCTAACTGCTTAACTCTTTTTACTCTGAGTTTTCTCATCTCTTTTGAGAAGAGCTCTTCAAATTCGTCATTAATCTCGATATCGAGATTCTTCATGCGGATAATTTCTGAGATAGCATCTAGGACATCTGGTTCTTTACCTAGAGAGAGTACTGCATAAGTATCCTTCTCTCTGTATGAGATTAGCCCCTTGCTAGAGAGTTCATAGAGGGTTTCTTTAAGCTCACGATCTTTAGTTCGAATGAAGACCTCGACTCCGTACTTAGTTCTAGTGGCACGAAAAGAGATCTTTGCTTTCTCACTAACTTTCTTGTTCTTACTCAAAGCTGCCTCCGTCAAATTCTCCCAATTCAACAACTGAATAATTGCCTTGAGTAACGTCAGCTTTAAAGAGATCAAAAAGAGTCCTGTAGACTAGAAATATATTGGATAGTTCGTGGGCCTTTTCTATGGCGAAGGTTGCGCCCTCTCCCCTGGCCCCATAGGGGTTCTTAAAGCCGTATATGAGACTCTCTCCAGACTTTAACGTAAACTTAATAGGTCTCAGTTCGCCGTCGTTAGGACCTACAGGAGAGATTGCTAGCTCCAGTGACTTAACCTCTGATACTGTCTTATTCTTTAGCTCTTCTTTGATTCGCTGGGCGTCCCCGCTAATCTTAATGATTCCGGCATCCGTCACTAATGAAGCTTCTCCATAAAGATAACAGGAGACTGCTTCTTCTTTTAGAATTTTAATAAACAGCCAATGAAGAAACAAAGTATTAAATCTACTTGGAGTCAAGAGAGTTTCTTTAGCAATGAGGCCTGCTTCAATGAACCCCTCAAGAGGATTAAAGGCCTCTACGTTTACGTTAGCGGTGTCGACTAAGTCATAGAGTCGTCCACCTTTAAGCTGTTCCTCACAAAAGAGGAGTCCTTGCCCTTTTTCTGGTGACTCTACAAAAATGAAGTCCGAAAAGGCTGAACCTACTGGTGCCTTAATGGCCATCTGGTCAATGATTAGTGTTTCAATTAATTCTCTCTCATCTCGAGGAACTTTCTGATTATTTTTGAGGCCACTTTCTTTGCGGTATTGGTCTAAGGCCTTCTTGATTCTAGCTTTCTTTATCCTAGGATTAATCTTCTTAAATTCTCTTCTTTGGCTGCTATAGTAGAGCCCTTCGAAACTAACGGAGTCTTGAGTGTCTGGATCAGTGGGGTGACAATATGAGTAGGCCTCTAGGTGACCGGTCCCTTTTATGCTTTTAAAGAGACGATCAAAGATCAAGAGATCTCTGTCTACTTTTGATAAATCACGATAAGTGAAGAATCTAATTGAATGAGAGCTTTGAAAGCTCATGTTTCCCCCGTGTTTTAAAAAATTGGTTTTTTAAAGGCCTATTTCCAAGGAATGTCGGATCGCCTAACGTGAATTCTGTCGATCCCCTTCATTCCTTCTTTGTTGGCCTTGTTATTGACCTTCTTTTGGCGCTTTTTGAGGTATTCGGATTCAAGCTCAACTACCTTGTCTATGTCCATGTCTCTGTATGGGTCTGAGGAGCACCCTGAGGTGAGAAAGAGTAATAGGGCCCCAACTACAAGGTGCGCTGAGAGCAGGCTAAATAAATGAGTAAGTCCAAAGGGTATTGATCTATCCCCGTTAAGTTTAGTGTTTTGATTTAATTTCATTTTTGCCTCCGTATATTCCATAGAAAATTTTCAAGCCCTGAATTAAGCGATCTTCATTTTTTGAGCTATCTTTGCGCCAACCTTCTTAAATTGACTCTGTAGCTTATTAAATTCGTTGTATGAGATGCCCATCTCATCGATGATCTCTTTGCGGGTAGACTCTTCAGCAACGAGCTTATAGGCGAAGTCTGCCAGCTCAAGGGCAAGCTCCATGTCGGCCATCTCACGAAAGAACTCTTGGTAAAGATCCTTAGCGTCTATAGCTGCACTATTTTCAGTGTAGAGCATGTCCCTATCAGTATAGTTGGCTACTAATGATGAGAGGCTGGTTGATCCTGAACCAAGATCGGGAATGAACCCTTCATTAGTGATGCTGAAGCGAACAACTTCTCCTCCTCCTCTTTTGTCGGCAGTTTCAAATTTCTTGCGATCCTTACAAAGATTAGTGAAGGTAGTTTTGAGGAATCCATTTAGATCCCCGAGGAGAACGTATTGACCCTTCTTAGTTCCTCCCCCGTGGCGACCCGAGAGAGAAAGGTCTGTACTAGTTCCATTTTCTTTTAAGCTTTTAAGAGCTCTAAAAAGAGCTTCCGCTAATTGCTCATCAGCAACATTTTCCGAAAGAAAGAACCTCCTGCTTATTCTTTTTATTATCATAGATTCAGCGGCAACAATTTTAAGAAGGCTGAAGATATCTTCTTGAGATACCCCATCAACATAGATGTCTTGAAGATCTTGAGAGTTAGCTTTAAAAGTGAAGTTAGTTAAGTCTAGTGTTCTCATGTTGCCCCTCCGGCCAAATGGTTTGTTAACCAAAGGGTAGTGATTACGGAGGCTTGAACGTGTCTAAGGAGTCACGTTCACAAAGATGGTTCGAATTGTTTAGAGGTTCTAGTGACTTAACTCGATTTTATTAACTTAATTAGGTTTCCAACGATTGTGGGCACGTTTTTTTAAAGGAGGCCCTCTAAATCACTGAAATATATAAAAGCTACTTTTAAAAATGAAGCAAAAATACCCCAAAAGTCCCCTTTTTTGGCAGATGATATAGTTAATCTATGGAAATATAAAAATTAACAAGATAAAGGGAAGAACGGATATGAATATGTTAAAAGAAGTTGGAAGCGCAATTTTTAAAGCTGAGAAATACCTCAGGTACGGTGCCATCTTTGGAGCTATCCTCTATGGCCTGCTTATTCATGATGCCAATGCCCTCGATATCCAAAAAGAAACAATTATTCAGGAGTGTGTTGATGGTAAGTGTACTCAGCGCTCTATTCAATTAATCCCCTACCAAGAGATGTACTTAGATAAACCTAGGAAGGGTGACAATGGAAAATATGTAGATGCTTCTAAGAAAGAGTTGAAGCGTCAGTATCAATTAAAGATGAGCGACTACAAAGTAGGTCTCTGTTATGTGGATATTAATAAGCCTGATCACTACTACTATGTCACTAAGGTGGTTCAAGACGATCAGATGGTTTGGCACGTTGAAGAGAATCAAGATGATCCCTTTTGGTTAAAGCAGAAGTACTTCTTCTTTGATCGTGAAAAATTTATCAGAAGTCACCGAAAAGTACCCTGTAGTTCCTCTCCTAATTTGGGTCGGGCCAATTATGTAAAAGAATGTATTACTAAAATCCGTACAGGTCAGTTTGCCTGTAAAGAAGAGAGAAGAAGATAATTCCCACCACACCCACACTTCCCACTTATCCTACCTTTAAAAAGCGAGACCTTCGGGTCTCGCTCCTTCCTTTTACTTTGTAAATATTGATTTTTTAAGAGAGTCAAATTGCTCTTATTGGTAGCGATCAACGATTTTTAGAGCTTGCTCGTAGTTATTCTTTCTTAGGAAGTTGATGAGGTCTTTGTCTCCAATGTGTTTTTCTTGGGCCAGATACTCATAAACGTCTTCGATATCCATCCCCTTCTCATCGGTGAAGAACTTAATAACAGCGTTTTCTTCCAGAGAAGAGGTGGTGTTTTGAAACTCAAAGGGAGAGAGAATGTTTCGCATAACTGAGATGTGCTCAGAATTGTCTTTCTTTCTTTGAATCATTAGGAATCTTGAGTATTTACTAATTAAATTCGAGTGACGATCACTCTTAATCCCTAAACCCCTTAAGACCTTCTCAGAACCCGCTGGGAGCGAGTAGTATTTAACTGTGTCAGATATAGTCTTCTCGTTGCCAAAGCCACAGAAGATATGAGTACGGGCCTGTGAGAGGAGTACTTCTGGATTGTCTGAATTAAAGAGGATAAAGTCGGTTGGGAGTTGAGAGGCGAAGACAGCAGCGTACTTGTGCTTTCTTGATGTTCTTGCCATTTTAATAATCGCTGAGATGATAGGCTTGCCTCTTTTGGCCCCTTGTTTGCCTGTGCCACCAGTCATAGCAAGAGCGGCCTCATCCATAAAGAAGGCCCGCACTCTGTCGTGATTATTATGCATGTCTTCATCGATAACCTGAAGAAGATAGATGGTATAAATAGCGAAGAGCTTAGGGGTTTTCTCGAGACCGTAGAGATCAAAGAGAATAAAATCACTAGAGAGGTCAACGTCACTTTCTCGGTCAAAATATCTATATTTTCCGTCAACAGTAAAATCTTTAAGTCTCTTGTGAAAAAGAAGACCAGTCTCGTCGAGATCCAGGTGAGTATCTCCGTTTTCGTCCTCTGCACTATGAAGACTCTCAAAGGTTGCGAGTACGTCTCTTAAGTAAGGGAAGCGTCCTTCTGTATTCTCGTAAGTCATTAGGATAAGCTCAGAGACATCGTCTCTTTTAAAGTACTTTCTATAGGCATTAAAGTCGTCGTCATCATCTTGAGGATCATCAGAGAGCACGATACCCATAATATTTAGGATAGTGTCTAGGGCCTCTCCATTAGGGACACAGTCGCCAGCTTTGAGTTTCATGACATCAAGAATTTTAACGCCTCTACTCACCTCTGTATCGGGGTCGATTGAGAAAGATAAGTAGAATTCACGCTCAATCTTTACTTGAGTAATTTCGCCGTCAATATCGTTTAGATTCTGGTAGAAATCAAGAATATCATTCTTGCAGGCGTACTTATCGTCGTATGTTTTAATTTTTTCAATGATTTGCTTAACCTCTTCTACTTTTTTCTTACTAGGAAATCGCTTATTGGCCTCGAGCTCAAGGATTTGGATATTGGGTTTTTTCCCTTTATGAAACTCAAGGTGACTGGAGGAGCCATACTTTTTGACCATGCGGGCCCGTTTAAAAAAGGAGCCTGTCGTTCCTGCAAAATCTAATATTCTAACCATAGGGGGTTTGCCTGATACCAGGCGAGAACCCTCTAAAGTCGCCAGAAGCGTCTGTAATAAAACTGATTTACCCGAACCCATATCGCCACTAATGAGGGCCATGTAAGAGGGTATTGTTGGATCAAAGAGAGAAAAAGTCTTAAGGGCCTTACTTTCCGTGAAGAAGTGATTAACCCCTTGATGATCAATGTCATCGCGTTTCTCTGAGTAAAGAGGAACTAAATGAGCCACTGAGTAAGGGATCTCAAGCATACCAGAAAGAAAGACATTTTTAAAAGTGGCCTGACCAGGGAGAAGTCTATTAAAGACCATAAATTGACCTAGGTGCTCTGGTCTCCATTCCGATTGGGCCAATTTCCCAAAGTAATTATTATGAAGTTTTTCGTCAACGATAGAGAGGTACTCTCTCTCTGTTAGATTTTCCTTAGCGCACTTCTTTAGGACTTGGTCGTAATCTTCTTGGTAAATAAAAGCACAGTGCATCTGAATAGCGTCTTCTCCTGACTCGGCCCACTGCTGATAAGATTCCATTAATTTGTTAGTGTTCTCTTGAGCAACGAGATCTGGAGTGCCGAAGGTCTCGCTCTCCATAGTTCTTGATTTAATAACTTCCCAGTTGAACTTTCCGGCAGCTTTTTCATGCGTCATCTTAGATAGTGTTAGAAAATAGATAAACTCGAAAGGTGCCTCAACAATTGCCTTGAGGCTTCCTAAGTTTACCTGGATATTTGGATTGAATCTATCAAGCAGATAAACTCTATGTAGACAGTTATCCATGACGAAATACTGCTGCTCTTCCTTCTCTACTTCTATCCCACTATAAAGGGTCTGGCGTAGAGATTCTTTTTTAATGATTTCAGGGTTAAAGGGTTTTTCGTGCCCTCTTGAAGAGTTAGCAAAGAATGAGCGATAAATTCTCTTATACTCTTCTTCGGACTCTATGATCTTGGCCTCGACGCCGATGCCGTCAATAAGGGAGTTGTGAATAGAATTGATGACACTATCCATTTTCGTTATTCGTGTATTTACCCCAGCAAACGATCTTTCAATATACTCTCGAGGTGTTTCGCCTTTAAGTTTAGAGGTTACTAGGTCGTAGTAGCGCTTCATCGTATCGATTAAACCTTCGTCATTGTGATCAGGTTGAATATTGATACCAATAAAGAACTCGTCATCAAAGAGCTCGCCCTCTTGGGCCATCTTATTGAGAAACTCAACACGAGACTTCATCTCTTTAGTTAGTCGAGAATCATCGGGGTCGATATCAGTTATTTTTCTTTTCTTTCTTCTTTGAATAAATTGAACAGAGATATCTTCTCCACCTAGCCTATTGAGCATGAATTGGATTTGAGTAACGATCTCTTGAATCTTTCCTGGAGTTAGCCCTGAGGAGCTTATGCCTTGGTAACTGATAAGCTTACCAATAGATCCATCACGGTTAAAAATGTAGGTTCTATCGTTAGTAGGCCACTTGCCAATGTCGAGAAGGTTAAAATGATTAAAAATTGAGTCAGTTGTTAGTTTCTCATTTCCAGTAATTTCACGCATAATGTTGCCCCTCCGAGGTCATTGTCTTGACCTACACGACTTTTGTATCTTTAATTCCATAGGAATAAAAAGGAGGCTGGTTTACTTTTTTTTTGAATTTTGAGCTTTTTTATATTCGCCAATTTCACTAATTGATATCTGACCAGCGCTATCGACATGATTTGAAATAAGTCGACTCTCGGTAGTGTAGTAAATAAAGAATCTAATCCAGTAGATCGGTGACTTTCCCTGAAAAAGAAAGAGGGATAATCCACCCCAAAAAGGAATTGAAATTAAAGCTAGGGTTGAGTGAGTTTTATCAAGAAGTAGGAAAGTTAAAACAACTGAGAAAAGAAAAAACACGGCGGAAGGCCAAGAGATAGTTCTCATTCTTTTATCTGGTTTTAAATTGATAAATCTTGTTGCCATCTTACCTTTTTCCTTAAAGAGCAAGAGAGGGTTTTTAGCCCCCTCTTCATGTTATTTCTTATGCCTATTAGATATCCAGGTTAAATCCCCTTAGGATCTGATCGTAGGAAATTGCCATCACTAAAGAAAAAACGATGGCCATAATATCCTTTAAGATGCCGTCAGTCTGGCCTTTGATAAGATCAGAAATAAGTTCTAAAATTTTAATGGCAGCAATGAAAGAAAACACAAACTTAATAAAATCAATCACTGATCCGTTAGTTAACATCGCCATAACCGCCTGCGCTTCTGTGGGCTGAACCAAGAAAGACATAGCTGCGAAAAGAGTTAATACAATAAGACCTAGTGTCTCTTTCTTAAGGCCGTTGTTGGCCTTGGCTTTAGCGATTGATTTCATAATCAATTCCTCCATATAGGGTTTAATACTCGGGCCAACAGCCCTCGCTTGTTTCTTTTAGAGCAAAACCTGTGACCTTTAATCATAGCTTCAAGCCCGTCTACTAGAGAGTGGAAAATGTCTGCTAAGTAAATGGGAACTAAAATAACCATCATCTCTTTTGATGGATTCCCCAGATACGGAACAAGGTTCATAATCTCCTCTCTGATTTCTCCATAGGAGAAAACTTTTCCTTCGAATAAAAAAAGATATAAAAAATAAGGGGTCAATAAATAGACCAAACGGGTGAGTGTTCCGAAGACCGGAATGTGACTTACTCCCCTGTGGGTAAGTAGTTCAGCGTAAGGCATCCAAAAATACCACCAGATAGTCTTAAGGAGATTCAGGGGGGCGAAGATCACAGCTTTCAAGGGGTTAACTAACCTATAGAGCCCGATTGGCTTAAGCATCAGGCAGAATAAATGAATCCCTTCCCTTAAAAGAGTCCTTGTTTTCCACGGCAGAGGAAAGGTGTGTTTCCCAGGTCTATTCTCTTCATGATCAAGATCGGGAGAAAAAAACCAGGAAGCATAAATGTAAACTACTGAAAAAATCAGAAATTTAACAGGGTCAAGATCAAAACCTAGATCCGGAATAAAGTAGACGCCTGCGGCTATCGCCACGGGGAAGAGGGCCATATTGGCAATTTTGTTACAGACATTCCATTCGACATTAATCATGCCTTATCCATAGAATTTTTTTTGGTGTCAAAGAGAATAAGTGGCCTAGGGGTAAGTGGAAACACTCAACTCTATGGGGGGACAATTTATTGAGCGCACCCCTAGACCACTTATTCCATAGATGATGAATTTGGGATCAGGGTTATTTGCGGATAAATTTCTTATAGGAAGATCTGAGAACACCCTCTTCGACAACTTCTTTGAGGTGAGGCAATAGCTCGCTAGCCAACATGGCCAGGACCGTCGAATCGACAACGTCGAAGGATTCGTAGTAGATGCCAGTTTTTACCTCTAAGGCCGCCCTCATGTCATCTTTAGAGGCGTTAGCTGCCCCACAGTTATAACTCTTTAAACTAGTTGGAGCTACTCTGACCCATTCAAGAGAACTCTCTTGAGCTACGAGATATTTCATGATTGAAGTCATTTCGATAATATCGACTGTCTTCCCTGTTGAGTAGTATGCGTAATCCTCAATGAAGAGATATTTGATGTCGTACTCTTTTATAATTCCCATGAGATAATTTGATAGTATGACGGCCTTCTGAGCAAAGCTTAACTTAAAACCATACTCTTGTGAGAGGTTAATCTTTTCAACAAGTTCCCCTTCTGGGTTATTGGTATAGTCTTTTATTTCTATGTGAGGAATTTTTACTTTCTTGATACTTCTATAAACTAAGTGGATTTGAATAGTTTTCGCAATCTGACCTAGCTCATTTATAATGGTAACTCCTGACTTGGAACTTGAACAATCTAGAGCGAGAATTGAGCCTCTCTTTTGACTCTTTAGATTAACGGTCACCAAGAACCTCATTTAGAGACTCGATCATTTTAGATAGATCGTCTTTCAGCCATTTAATTTCACTCTTGGATATTTTCTTAAACTTATCTTGCCTTAAGCTAAACCAGAAGTAGCAAGTGTTTTTCTTGATACGCTCAAAGCGAGTATGCGGTGATGGCCCGTCTCGTTCCTCTGTAAGTAGTTTGGATACCATTGCCTTGTTCTCTCCGCCTTTAATTCTTTTTTTAATTTTGGAAGCAGCTTTAAAGTCATCTTCGTTCCAGCTTTTATCTGTAGGAAATTTCGAGCAAACTTTTCTGTAAGTATCAACCCAGTCTGAAAGTGTTTTTCGGTTTAGCCCAACGTCAACAGCAAATTGAGAAAGTGTATAGAATTTCGCTCCTCCTCCTTTAGCTCTATGCCCTCCTATTTGAATATAACAAGCTCTGACGCAGAGTCTAGCTATTTTCACTTTTTGATCTTCCATCTTCTCGACGAGGTAGCGGGCGCTGACAACAAGTTTTTGATAGTTTTTAATGTGATCAGTTTCATTAGTAGTTTCTCTATTTATTTTTTGCTTTGTCATTTTAAAATACCTTCTTTTTCACTAAATATCATATCCGCTCCTTGTTTATTTTTATATTGTATCACTAGACCAAGAATCCCTTTAAAAGACATACTCTTGCCCGTTTTAATGGGCACTAGTTAAAATGTTGATTTTTTAATCTTCGTCGTCTTCGTTTTCCAAGAGATCATCCCAAAACTTGTCATGCTCGACATCTTCATCTGACTCTATAGATACCGCTTCCGGATCTAGATCTCTCTGCTCTTTCTTGTCTTCAGTTTTGATAGGAGCCTTACCAGGCATCTCTTCAGCGATAAAGAGAAGGCTATTATAGAGTTTTTCATATTCCACAGGATCTTTCTTTTCTTTTGAACTGAGAACTCGGGCAATCTTTTGGAGATCTTCAAGTTCCACACAGAAACCTCCAACATCTTTAATTTGTCTCTGCCCTATTTTTCCTGGACCGAAATTAATGATCATGGCCTTTTCACAGTCTACAAAACCTAACTCTTTAGAGAAGTTTTCAAGTTTCTTATCTGACGGCCCAGAAGCTCCAAATCCGCCTCTACTGGTCACCATCATAAGCCCATAGCGACTGCCTGATTCTTTATGCACGGCCACGGAGTCGATCTCTAAAGAGCTGTCGTCAACTATTTCTACTTCGTAGCCAAACTCACTAAGAACTCGTCTTATTATTTTAGATTTTTCTTTAGAATCAAAGAGTGTGTGGTTAGCTATTACTATATCTAAATTATAGGATTCAATGAATCCGTCCACACCCTCGCTTTGACAAATATTCTTAGCACTAACAACATCAAAGCTTAGAAGTTCTCCTTTGAATTCATGGCCATAGTCTTCAAGTAAGGCTTCGTTTGTTCCCTTCGCAAAAAAAGGCTGTTGAACCTCGTCAAGACCTCCGACATCTCCTTTAGTGATTGAGCGACCAGGAATCTTAGGGATATCCACTGCTTTCTCTAACTCGAGCGAAGCGGCCATAGAGGCGTCAGTTACTCTGTGAGCTAAGGCCGAAGCGATGCCAGCTTTAAAGTCTGGGCTTATTTCACGGTAAGACGCTTTCTGAGTTGAGATGTATATCTGGAAGCCGTAGGCCCTTCCCACTCTTGCGAGGTTAAAGAGGTTATTGGCTATGCTTCCTTCTTGGTCTTTGTTATTTTCGAAATCTAGTTCTTTTGATGCACTTATTTTATGAAACTCTTCAAAGGCAATTGTAATATGGGCCATACCGACAAAGTCTTTCTTGAAATTAAGTTTAGTTAATTCTTCAGAGGATAATGTTTCCTTGTCTGCTAGTTTGATAAGAAGTTCATTAACGACGGTATCTTTTAAATTGAAGAGGTCATTCTCTCCAATGTTTCTTAGCCAGTTTCGGTCTTTTTCGTCTATTGTTTCCGGAGCTTTTAAGACATCACGGTACTTTTTAAGCCAGGCCGTCATCACTTCGTTGTACTGGAAAATATCTTTGATTCCCCCCATCTTGTCGAAGATCTCGCCGCGTTTTTTAAGCTCAGTAGAAATGATCTCGACGGCGGGAAGTAGTTTCTTAGTGGAGCGCACAGCTCTGACGACATTAGGTCTATCGAATAGGAACTGAAAATCTCCCATGGCCTTATCTGAAGCATCAATGAGGAATTGAACACAAATGTCACCCCTGACGAGTTGTTCAGTCAAAAGGCTACCGGCCATTGTAAATGTCTTGCCAGAGCCCTGAGATCCCACACAGATGAGACCTGGATAACCAAAGCTATCAACAGTTAGGAAATCTTTCTGAATTGAACTGATACCTAGGAAGTTCTTATAGCGCCATTCTCCACTGGTGACCTTTTTCAAGTAACCCTTGAGGCTAACGTCCCTGGAAGACCACGACGGCTCAAAAAGTCTATTTATAAAGCCTCTCAGTAAATATATTAGTGCGGCCGCTCCGATTAACGATAGTGCCAGAAGTTTAGGTGTCATAAGCATCCTCCAGATTGTCCATAGGAACAAAATCGGGCCTGTTAAAAATATTTTAAGGCCTAAAAACTCCCTCTTTTTTGGTTATTTTTTTTTTGGATTTTGTCGAAAAAACCTAATGACGAATTCCTCAATGATTTTAAAGCCTTAAACTCGAAATCCACTTTTGCGTTTGAATGGTAATATGAAGGGGGGAGAGGGGGGGGACTTATGCATACTCATAACTCTAGAGTGATTGTTTAGTATTTTATTTAGATTAAATACAAGAAGCTAGTGAAGCCAGTTAATAAAAACAAGAACAGTAGTCCTCGATAACCCCAAACCAGATACTCTTAGAAAACTTTCGCTAAAGCCTGTCCTTTTCCTATGGAAAAACTGTCACCGCTTTGAGGAAACTAATATGAACAGTAAATTCAAAAAAGAATCTAGACGAATTCCTGGCGAAACCTTCTTGATGATATTAGTAACCTTCACGGGATTCTTTGGTATTTTGTATCTGGCCAAAAGAGGAATAATAAAAAGTGAGATACTTCTCATCATTGCGAATTCTAGGGGCTTTAGCGGAGTACTTAAAAGATTTGGCAATGTTTCTGAGTATGTCGAGAATCAGGTCAACGAGACGTTGTTGAGTATTGCTGAGTTCAAAAATCAGATATTTTCATTCTTCCTTAACGATTGGCCGCTTATTCTAATGTTTACAGTGCCGATTGTTATAATGCTCTGGATTGTTCTCTACGTTAGACATCTAAAAAACAAACCTCTAATTGAGAAACAAATCAAAGAGGACTTAATTAGGTCTATACTGGAAAAGTTTGAATTTATTTACAAAGAATCTACTAAAGAGGCCCTCTACGATAAATCGGGAGAACCTGTCATTGACGAGTGGGGACGAGTCCAATTTCAGAGTATTGATCACTACCCTAACCTTTCCCTTTCTGGATTACCTAAATTTATACTCCTAAGAAACGTGCATCCCAAGATAAACTCAAAGGTAAATGAATTCAGTCATGGCTTTCTTAGAGAACTTAAAGAGAAAGGTCTTATCCCTGCCGATCAAGGAGAAGTTGAGGCCACTGGTTATCCTGGGGAGCTAAAAATATCACTCTATCAAGAAAAGGTTCTAAAAGAATTAGAGCTCTACCGATCAACTGGTTGGTACGAGTCTAAGAAAGTTAATAATATTAAAAGAGAAACTTTCCCTAAGGTCAGAATCTCCGACAGTGAAGTGGTTATCGATTTCAAAGGGATTAATATCACAGAGGGAGTAATTCACTCTGGCCTAGAGAAGTTTTGTAAATTTCACAATGTTAACCTTAAAAACAAATTCACCTATGAAGGCCAGATATACTTTTTTAAATACCAATCAAATCTCAATAGAGCATTTGAAAAAGGTGAAGATATCCTCTCTAAATTTGATAACAAAACTATCCACCTAGAGAAGGAGAATATAGTTAAATCTATCGATGCCCTAGTCTCGCTCAATGTTTGCACTGATGCTATCGAGGCCAATGAACTCTTAAAAGAATTCTATGGTCGCATCAGAGACGTCCAAAGAATTGGACCTGTAGAGAATATGAACGAGATAGTTACAAAAATATTTGGAGTTAATCCTCTTACGACTATAGATGAGAACACAACCCTTATGACTTATCTCTCTCTGGGTGAAAATCCAGGCAAGACAGTAAAGGAGCGATTAGCCCTTCTCTCAAACGATCCTGAGAGTGGGTCTAACTTATTCGAAGAACTCATCATTAAACCCATGAGGGATCACTACGCGAAAACAGGAAAAGAGTTGGCCTTCTTAGGGGAGCTTGATGATCCCAATATCACACTGGCCGATGAAGAAACTCAAATATTCAGTGAACTTACCGCAACCCCACATGGGCTCTGTGCTGGCCAAACAAGATCAGGAAAAACGAAATCTGTGCTTTCATTTGTTTTTTGCCATAAGTACGCTTATCCAAAATCAGAGTGGATATTCGCAGATGGAAAGTCCTCCCTTGATTATGATGTCTTTGCAGAAAGATTTAGCAACTACCCCGTAGCGAAAATGGGACCAGAGAACGACCCTCTCGTTGAGCTCGCAAATCAAGTGCGAAGGGTTTACACGATCAATGAAGATAGAAAGAGAAAAATGGAAGCTTTAGCTGCTAAAGGTATCTCGGTTTCTACTTATGTTGAGTACAATCGCTATGTAAGTGAAGAAGATAAAATTCATAGACTCTTTTTTATTATCGATGAATTTAAAATGTTCGCTGCCGCCTCGGGAGGCAAGGTAGAAGATCTCATTAACGAGAAAGGAACGATCTGGCAGTATCTTGATGCTCTTCTTAGAGAAGCTTCATCTAAAGGTATCACTATTATTTGTGCGTCTCAAAGAGTTCAGGCAACTGACTTTCCGACGCCCTTGAGATCTAACCTTCAGGGTTTTCAACTTATTCACGCTGTAGGTAGACAGGATTCAAACTTCCTTGGACTCTCCGGTTTAGTAGAGACTCTTAAGACTGGTAGCTTTGTTCTCTCTGTGGCCGGAGTGTGGTGTCAAGATTCTGGAGTAAACACTCTCAAGTGCAATCTTCCCTATATAGGGGACGAGCCGCATCTAATCCTTGATAGGTTCTTTCCAGAAAAGAATGAGCACATTCCTTTTAATTACGATCTTATTTATAACAGAGGAAAAGAAGACGATATTGGAAAAATTGGAGTCGAGGGGCTTTACAAATATATCAAGCAAGTTTTCGTTGTTAGAGAAGGCCTTAAAGTAATTGAAGAATACACTCCAGGTCACCAGTACATGACACTCTTTTGTTCAACTGAAATTAATAAAAAGAGAATTAAACTGGCCATTGGAATCGTAAATGCTGAAGAAGTCTTTGATGAGACTTTTTATCATAAAATTCAAAATGAGAGACCTCATGACTTTCACGAATACTACAAATGCTTCTTTGTTAGAGGGTCTAAAATCAATCAATCTAATCTTCTTGATCTCGAAGATAGAATTGTTAACACTTGCTTCTTCTCTGAGATAGATTTTGTCCGCCCGCTAAAGCGGGCCATCAGTGAGTACAAGAATGATTCTGATGTTCCTATCTTTAAAAACCTCATTGCCGAGAGATACGACAATACTCTTCTGAGTGATGATCTATCTATTGAACCACCAGATGAGATTCACTCTATCTTAAATATTAAAGAACTTAATAGAATCAAAAAAATTAAAGACAACGTAATTAAGGGCGAATTATTTGAAAACTTCTGCCTCACTCTTGAGAAGCACCTAGGTCACGACTCTATTACGGGAAGAGAAGCAGTTTCTCAGGGCGAGCTAGCGACCTTTCATACTAATGACCGAAACGAATCAGGCCTTGATCTTCTTAGATGGGTTAATCGCAGAGAAAAGAGAGCGGTCCTTATCCAGTGTAAGAACCAGCCTTCTAAAAACCTCAATTCAGATTCAATCAATAAACTCATTAAGACTCGTGAACTCTACGAGAGAGCTAATCAGATAAAGTGTGAAGGTCTCCTTCTCTACTCCTCGGGAGGTCTCACGAGACAGGCGAAGCAAGAGGCCAAGCTTTGTGGAGTGGCAATTGTTGATTACGACAAATTCAAACAAATACTCAGGGAAATAGAAGAAGAGGCCTTCAACGATGAAACTGAAGAGCTAAACGACTTCGATGACCTTTAAGAGTCTTAGTGCCTTAAAAAAATCACTTTTTTAAAAATTTTAAAGTCTTTTTCCTATGGATAGATTCAGCAGCATATACCAACTAACAATAATCAAATAAAGGGGCTTAAATTGTCAAAATCAAGATACTCACTACTACCTATTGAACATGAAAACCTTTGGAAGGCCTATAAGACTCAGCAAATGGCCTTTTGGACCGCCGAAGAGATCGATCTAGGTACTGATATCCAAAATCTTGATAAACTCAACGAAGATGAACTCCATTTCATTAAACATATCTTGGCCTTCTTTAATGAATCAGATGGGATGGTTAATGAGAACCTGGCCATGAGATTCTATGATGATGTTAAGATCCCTGAAGCAAGGGCGTTTTACAGCGCTCAGATCCTCATAGAGACCGTTCACTCGGAAACCTATGGTAATCTGCTAGAGGCTTATGTGAAGGACCCAGAGGAGCGCATGAGGCTCTTTAATGCGACTCTAAATATCCCCGCCATAGCCAAGAAAGGTGAATGGTTTAAAAAGTGGATTTCTTCAAACGAAGACTTCGCTAAAAGACTAGTTGCCTTCTCTATTATTGAAGGAGTTTTCTTTAGTGGATCTTTCTGCGCAATCTACTGGCTAAAGAATCGAAAAGGGGGAATGTACCCAGGTCTTTCGAAGGCCAATCAGTTTATTGCGAGAGACGAAGGTCTCCACTGTGAATTCGCAGCAACTCTCTTTCATGAGATGGGTCTGCATATTAGCGACGAAGATTTTTACGCCATTATTGATGAGTCTGTATTCATTGAAAAAGAGTTTATCACAGAAAGCCTACCAGTAGCCCTTATTGGCATGAACGCAAAGCTCATGAAAGAATATATCGAATACGTTGCCGACACTATTTGTGATCTTTTTGATATCCCTAAGCGCTTCAACACAGAGAACCCGTTCGATTTTATGTCCTTAATAGATGCTACTAATCAGTCAAATTTTTTCGAATCGAGGGTCTCGGAATACAGTAAAGTTGAAGATCAATCTATGGAAGTTACTGACGATTTTTAGAAAGAGCGAGGCTGATGGACCTCAGAGTTTTTAGAAGTTCCTCTACTATTGGAGGTGACTCTTCCTTTTATTAATAACCTTAAATGAGGCTGATCTTAACTTTTGGTGAGCTAGCTTCATTTTTAGGTTCCCATTTTTAAGTCATAATGACTACCTGACCATAAGAGAAAGAAAAATAGCTTGAATTCTATTTCGCTTTGCAGATATATTTTTGTCCCCCCCTTGCGGCTAATAGAATATTTTCACCACAATTAAAACCTTTGACCTTGATCTTTGAAGTGTCACTATAGGTGTCAAAGTAACTGAAATCATCAACATCACTCTTCACCCACTCCTTAAGTCCAGCTCGATAGACGCTTATAACCCCAGGTGATTTAGCTCCTTTAAACTCTACCACTCCTAATTGAGCGATATTCTTACCCTGAAATTGAACTTCAGTACTTCCCCCTGGAAATAAACTTACCCTTGGCGAATATGTCACGTACTCCCGGTGTTCATCAATTATGAGTTCACAGTCATCTCCTTCTACAACGGGAATAATATTTACTCCCTCGCTGAGTTCTACCTTCTTGGCCTGGCCACTTCTTTTGCAGGAAAGGCTTCCCGTGTGTTTAAAATCATTATCCCCAACATTTATCAAAATCTTACTTAATTGGGTCCGATAGAAGATAAAATCAACAATACTGGGGTTTCTAGGAAAAGAGAGACTCTCCCTCTTGGCCGTTAGATTTTCAGGGGTGTCCCCCACATAAAAGGTGGTGTAGTAGGATCTTCTAAGACCGGAAAACTCGGCTTCACCTTGTCTAAAGTAGTCAGTTTCTTTATAGATCCCCTCGCCACCCTGAACACAAGTAATTTTAATATCTTCTTGGAGCTCTTCCCCCAAATCGAATTTGTTATTGAAATTTTCATCCACAAAACCCACGACTTTAGTTTTATTAAATCTATCTAGGACGCCCCCTACAAAGTTAGCTGGAGTATCGCCATTAAATAAGACACCTAACTCAACTCTTTGATCGAGACTTTCTTGCCCAACAACCTGACTGGCCCGATAGTTAAATCTAAAACTCCCCCAGAATCCCCCTAAACTAGCGAACTTAGTGCTTGGACGAATCCCGACGCCCCCATTGATACCAGAAGCGTTAAAGCGTCTATTGTAATTGAGTCCGAATTGATAGTCGTCACTAATGGAGCTAGTGTCATCTTTTTTTGCTAAAAACCGCATATTAAAACTATCAACCCCATCGAGGTAGTCTGCATTTCCTTGAAGACCAAGGCTGTCTGTGATGTCACCATCAAAATAAGTAAGACCTAGGGAAGCATTAAACTTAACGGGGTCATTTACGTTAAAAGAAAGAGCGAAGGATCTATCGTAATTATCCTCAGATATAATTTCATTAATACTTGCATTGATTGTTTTTTGACTAAAAGAGCTATCACTATTAAATATTCCGTCATTAGATATAGCGAGACCTTTAGTTGCTGTGGCCCCTCTAGAGAGAACTCCAGTTTTAAAATCTCTCGATTCTTGGTAGCTAAAGCTATTTATTCGTCCTCCTAAAATAAGATTAACTCTCCCATTTTGAGTAGATCTCCCCTTGGCCTCAACTGTTTCTGGTATAAGCCCCCTTGAACTGGAACTATAATCAAGATCAAGACGTCTAAACAGGGTAGAGAAATTATTATTAAAAATACCAAGGCTTGAGTTTTGAAAGAAATCTTCCCCGTCAAAAGCAGCGCCCGTATTTAAAGTGTAGCCGTCCCCAATGATATTAGACCCCAGTCCGTAAATAGATTTATTTTCATTAATGATTACCCCAGGCATCAGCGCAACGCCTTCTATGGGCCTAAGTAGGGAGAAAAAGCGATGAGAGTTATTATTCCCCTCTAAGTGGGCTTGAGAATAAGAGAAGCGATCCCCATCCTCCGCTTTGTAGCGAACACCAAAAGTCTCGCCACGGTTAAGACCAATCCCTCTTATATTTTCTTGAAAATACTCACTCTGACCATAAAAAGCATCAACCCTTTTTGACTGGTAAAAGACATCTCCAAACTGGCGCTCCCAACCATCGTCATCTATATTTCTCATAACTAAATTAGTTCTCAAACGACCAGTATCAAAGGGTTTCACGTTCATGTTAAAGTTAACAAGTTGATCGACCTGATCTTCCCCAGAAGAAGGTAAGGACCGCCTGTAGACGTACTCCCCATTAATATTAGAATTAAGCCCATTAGCATAACCGCCACTGGCGGCTTCGACTCGGATACTAACGGAGACCTCTTCACCCGTGCCGAGAATAATTCTCAGAACGTCCTCGCCAACTCGACGTGTAGTAACAACAATTGATCTACCTATAACCATGGGCGATACTTTTGCGTTTAAAGACTCGACCAAAAGAATGTCTTCCTGAGTAGTGTAAACAACCACACGAGAAGCGGCGTTATTAAAGAGAACGATCTCTTGAGCTTCAAGAGATCCTATAAGTAGAACAGCAAAAATAGTTATTAGAATCTTTCTCATTAGCGATCTTTAACATCGCCGTTTTTAATTTCAATAGTTTTGATATCTTTTAGAATCACCCCACTACCGGAGTTCCTCAAGATAGTTATGTGTCGATATTTTCCGTCTTTGAAGTTTACAGGCAAAAGAGTTTGATGCTCGTACTCGCCTTTTCTGGGGGATAGAAACTTAAAGTCATGACTATCTCCAGTTCCCGTTATCTTGGCCCCACCTAGATCCGTTATAAAGTGATCCGTTGTAAAGTTATAATAAATACCAGTTCCAATATTCTTGTAGCTAGTAAGGACAACTAATCCTCTTTTTGATTTTTTGTACCTATGATTAAAGAGAACTTTATCTTTCGCCTTCGTTAGATTCGCGATAATGACAACAGAGTTTGTTACTCTCTGAGGGCTACCATCTAATCGTGCTCCCTCAACCACGGGATAGAAATTAAATCCACTAAGGGCCGGAAGCTTAAGCGCCTGAAGATGAACCTCTAGGTCGATTACTTCGTTAGGGGCTACCGCAACCTTCTTTCTTAAGCTCTCTAAGAGTTCAGGATTAGGGGGTCTTAATATGTGCTTTTTCCCATCTTTATCGGGGAAGACCTCTAACTCCGGAAACATATTAATTTTCTTTGTTGTTACATTTTTGATTCTAAGTTTTTTAACCACATCACCTTTTATATAAAAGACACTTATAGGAGAGGTCATCTTCAACATGTCCTTAGCTGCCTTAATCTTCATTGGGGCAAGCACCCCACTCTGAGCTGATACGCCTAAACTAGACAAGAAAAGTGAAAAAAAACAAATGCTTAGATTTCTTAGTTTCATAGAATCTCCTTACTCTTTCTATAGAAGTTTCCAACTACACGATTAAAATCTTTTCTTTTACTTTTTAAGTCAGCCCCTTAGGGATTTCTATGGAATATTTTTAAACTGGTCACTAGGAGTGTATTTTATGAAATTAATCAAGGTAATCCTACTCACGGGAGCTCTAACTGTAGGTGGAGCCTTTGCTCAAACTACCCCAATCGACGGGCCTGTAAGTAAGACGGTAAACATTATAGATGCCTTTAATTCGGCTTCCGAGGTTGAAGATATTAATATTTATGGCTTCGTTAATGTCACTTCGAACGTCTCGTGGGAAATTGACTTCAGCAACGACGTAGATCATGTCATTGGCGGATTCAATCTTGCTGACTCCGCACTTAATACCAATATCCAATCTTTTGCAACTCTACCAGCCCTATCCCAACAAGATTGCGGAACGGCATTAGACCAAGCCCCTGACGATCTAGTAGCAACAGCTATGGTCTATCTTGATCCAACTACCGACAGTCCAACAGCCCTGAAGCTTGCCGACTCAACAGTCTCGTGCAGAATTTTTAACGTCATACCAAACAATAAAGACAATCTCAGACTCTTTATGCATGTTGGACAAAATATTACTATAAAAAACTACAGAGGACCTGATGCAGAATTTTACTGGCTTTCAAACAGAACCAGCCCGATTACGGGTATCTACGACAGACTGTATGACGTTAATGGTAACGACATTAGTGCAGTGGGAGGAGAAGGTGTTGTTACAGCTAGAACCGACGGAGAAACAGGGACAGGTGCAGGAGTCACGGTAACTTATCTTGCGGGGAGGTTATGGGACATTTCTCAGCCAGGGGTTGGTCAAGCAAGTGGTCAGTTAAAAAATCTAGCTAATGAAGCAATTGGGGCTGTTGCCTATAGTGGCAATGGAACATTTGTTCGCTATCGACTTACCTCAACTCAACTCTATTATTAATCAAACCAACTACAGGAGAGAAAAATGAAAACAACAGTCTTAATAACAGCTTTTTTACTTATATGCCAAATCGGAGCCCAAGAACTCAGCGTGAGTTGTGATGAAGAATCTGAAACTGGAATGCTTAACCTCGAATCAAGTAGTCATCCATCAGGGGGACAACTCATAATTAGCGAGGAAGGTTGTCAGACAACGGGATCTGTCGCAGCAACCAAAAGCCCGATATTAGATCCGGTTTTAGATGCCGGCTTCGATTTTGAAGTAGCCGACGACTTCATTGATCTAGGAAGTATTAATCTCTATGCTAGATATGCAGACGGAAGTGGTATCGGAACACAAGTGAGAACAGCGAAGAATAGCGTTACCTCTATCGGTCTCGATTGTGCTCAAGCTATAACTACTTCAGCACAGCACATATCTTGTGAGATTTTGTCTAGAAATGTTGCTGGAGTCATAACTCCCTATGTAAATTTTAAAGGTGCAATCAAGGTCGGTATTAAAAACTACCAAGGACCTAGAGCTATCTTTGGTTTGAGCGTTATAGCAGCTACAGGCTCTTATCAAGAGGCGACCTTTACTAGAACTATTGAGGCCGGCGGCCCAGACTTCAACCTCGCAACTCAAAACACAGGCGGGACAACTCCAGTGGACGTAATAGATACAACAGGAAGAGTAGGTCTTTTAGCTGACCAATCAGCCCCGGTGGAGGGTTATCAAGGCGGCTTCATTGTGAACTTTCCCTACAACTGGGCGGACTTAGTGAACCAAGCGGGGCAAGGAGATCAGTCGACAAACTTCGAATCAAACGGAGGAGCGGTAGGGTCTAACAGTGGGGTCTCTCTTAGGGTTAGTTATCAACCAGAATTCTAAAGAGAATTAATGATGATTAAGGTAAATGGCAAGGGCTCCTTAAGGGGTCTCTTTACCTCTCTTTAACGTCAGCCCGTATATAATTTCTATGGAACACTTTTAAAAACACTTAAGGAGAATACTCTCATGAACCCACTTAAAATAATCCTCATTACAGGGATACTAATTACAAGAGGAGCTCTTGCCCAATCCACTCCTGTCGATGGAGTTGTAAGTAAGACGGTAAATATTATAGATGCCTTTAATCCTGCGTCCGAAGTTGAAGAGATTAATATTTACGGCTTCGTTAACGTCACTTCAAACGTCTCTTGGGAAATTGACTTCAGTAACGACGTAGATCACGTCGTTGGAGGCTTTAATCTTGCCGACCCAGTTCTTAATGCTAATATTCAGAGCCTCTTTGACCAAGGAAAGTTTACAGTTAAAGACTGTGGAAATGCTCTAGGGGGTAGCTCCTGATGACCTAGGGCCAGCGACTCCTATGATTTACCTTGATCCAATTACCGATAAACCTACTACCCCAAAATTAGCTGATTCTTCCGTGGGCTGCTCTTTTTACAGCGCACTGAATTTCAATACAACTAACCTTTCTTTGTTCATGCATATTGGTCAAGAAGTCACAATAAAAAACTATAGAGGACCTGATGCGGTCTTTGCTTTCTACACACCAAAGATCCCACAAGTCCCGAGCCGTGGTTATAGACTATTTGACTCGAATGGTGTCGATATCGCTCCAAACCAAGAAGGCTTGGTTCAGGCCAGAACTGATGGAGATACAGGATCAGCAACAGGAGTTACTGTAACATATTTACCCGTATTCACCTGGAATCTATCCGACCCTTCGTTAACTGCTGGCGACCAAGCTTCGACATTAAGAAGAGCAGAAAACGAGGCAATTGGAGCGGTAGGTTTTGGAGGATTTGGAACTCGATTAGAATATCGACTAACTTCAACACAGCTTTACTATTAAATAAGAAAGACTAAGAGACCCCTTATCTACGGGGTCTCGGTGGCGACAAAATCCAACTTGAAATTTATGGCCCTCGTTAAAACTGAAACATTATCTGTTGAGCCTTCAACAATCTGCGACCAGCTTCTTATATATTTGAAAGCGAACCAATGAGCCTGAGTGGGATTGGCCGTACTCATCGAAAAAGTATGATCTCCACTGATAGGAATGCCACTAGAGTCAGCTTCATTATAATAAACACGAACATCTCCTGATATACCTTGATAGTTTGATATACTAACCTGAACGTAACCTTTAAGTTCAATATGAACTTCGCCATCGGCTCCTCTTACCATGGTGCATTCGAGAGATTTTTCTGAACTTACACCCTGATAATCCTCCACTGACCCATCGTTTTGAAGGACACTGATACAATCCCTTACTCCACCACTCTTGGAGTCTAAAACCATTTGCCTTAAAGCTGGGGTGTAAACATTAACTCTGCCTAGTTTCAGATGGCCGTCGTTAACGGAGTAATCAAAAGAAGACTGAGCGAAACTACTGAGAGAAAAAATAGTAAGTGCTGTTATCTGTGAAAAAATTGATTTTTTAAATGTCATATCTATACCTTTTTAAAATACATGTTGCGGCTTATCTTAAGCCCCTGGAGGAGTAACCGGTTCCGTCTCGGTTGCAATAAATTCAATACTAAAGTCGATAGAAGAATTAAGGAGGACAGGATCTTGCTTACTGTGAGCCTCGGCAATAGTAGGCCAGGATCGAATGTAGCGAAACTTAATCCAATGATTTTGACTTGAGTTTGCTGCGCTCATATTAAAGATATGAGGATCGATCATTATAGATCCTGAGGAGTGGCTAAGAGCACTGAAAACCCTTACATCTCCACTTATACCTACATAATTCTCCACGGAGATCTGGACCATTCCTTCGAGCTCTAGATACACATCATTATCGACCCCTCTATAGGCCCTACAAGTAAGGGCCTTCTCTGTTAGGACTCCATTAAAGTTTTCCTGAGTACCATCGTTATCGATCAAGGCGGTACAATCATTGGATGTTCCCGAGCGAGCAGTTAAAACACTCCCTCTTAGACCTGATTTATAAACATTCATGAGCCCCATTGTTATATTCTTGTCGTTAACCTCAACATCAAAGGACGTTTGGGAAAAGACAGATAGGCTAAGTATAAATACTGTCATAATTATTTTCTTCATTTTATTCTCCTGCATCGATAGTTCTGGATACGAATATCTCTAAAATTGAGGTTCCTCCCACACTCAAACCTTTTAAGCCGAATCTCTTTAACTCCGAAGTCTGACTCAAAGAATCCGAACTCATCGAGCTCTCTAGAGGTCCATTCGCCACTGTTGATGTCGAGAGTCTCTACCTTGTTGGGTAACTCTCCGGACCCAACTATCTCAATCTGTCCATCGACAGAGTGAATGACCTCGGTGAATTGAATTGATAATCTCTCTTTTGTAAGCTCTGCTTCGGGATTAAAGAGCGTGGCCGTCTTACCGGGGCGGACTCTAAGAATACAGTTTTTAAAGTCAGGCATATCAACTTTATTGATTCCGTTAACAATAACGATATCTCTTTTAAAGTTATATTCCTTACATCTAATGGTTGCAGTGTTCTTGATCTCGCTTGCTCCTGTCGCCATGATTTCAAAAATAGTGCTTTTAAACACAGGGTACTGCTCAAGGCGAG
>Ga0307983_1000073_pt1 | contig 56255 bp, 63 predicted proteins | sample OrgLakmetagen991_FD_201845 | JGI IMG/M metagenome (GOLD analysis project Ga0307983, IMG submission 201845) | Saline water microbial communities from Organic Lake, Antarctica - #991 | ecosystem: Environmental > Aquatic > Non-marine Saline and Alkaline > Saline | place: Antarctica: Organic Lake...
TGGTCAAGTTTTAATAATGTCTTCACATGAATTACCTGCTGAATGGGATATTACTGATGAACTCGATGAAAATCATACTCAAAAAGAAATAGAAGAAGGTTTTTTAAATTTGTATAAACATTTTATGCTAAGTGTTTATCCACAAGATTCACCATTTATTAGTGGTGCAGAGAATCATAATTTTAGTAACGAGAAAAAACAGTTTTACTTTAGACCTGACCAAGTAGATATAACCAATGCTAAAAAACCCGACGATTTCAGAAAGTTTTTAATGTCGTCATACGATTTTATTGTCAATTCCTCAGAAAAGGATGAATCTATAGTAATGCTAGAAGATGAGTTTAATGTTATCAAAATTGAAACTAAACCTGAACAAATCAAGGCTATTGATCAAGTGATACAGGTTTTTGAAGAAAAAGAGGAATATGAAAAATGTAGTAAACTTTCAAATGTTAGAGGAAAAATCCAAGAATCTATAAAATGAAAAATGAATTTTTAATAGAAGCTGAAAAGTTACTAGCAACAGAAGAAAGAAATTATGAAATTGAGAAAGGTTGGAGAGGTATGGATGAGCATTACACAATACATGGCAAGATAAACGGCATGAAAAAATTATTGACTTATACAAAAAGGTTAACATTGAGATAACATGATATGCTTCAGTTGTCAATTAAATTGATTATATTTATACTGTAATCAATAATTAACAAATGAATAAATACGAAAAATTTAAAGAGACCTATATAAAAGCCAAAGAGGCTTATTATAATGGGCAACCTATCATGTCGGATTTTGAATTCGATACCCTTGAATCTCAATTAAAAATTGAGGCTGATGTTTTAGGAATAAATTTTAAAAGTATTGTTGGATTCAGTGATGATAATCGCAACAAGAAATTTACCCATCCTTCAAGAATGGGTAGCTTGGATAAAATCCAATCAAATGCTGACAGGACTGCTCCTCTTTCATCCTTTATTGATTGGTCATTTAAATACCCCTCACTAATTTATTACGCCACTCCAAAATTTGATGGTAACGCAGTCAATATAATTTATCGAAACGGTAAGCTTGATTCTATACTTTCAAGAGGTAATGGAGACGCAGGAAGAGATTACTCTGATAAACTAGATCTGATAATTCCGGATAATATTAATGCCACCGCCAAAATTACAGAAATTCGCGGTGAGGTTGTAATTTCTACTGAAGTTTTTAACAGAAAATATTCTGAATATAAAAACGAAAGAAACTTTGTTGCAGGGATTCTTAATCGAGATGAAGATGTTTCAGAAATTATCAAGGATTTTTCTTTTTTGCCTATTGAAGTAAGGGTTCACCGAGACGATGAATATGGATCATATGAATTTCATGAAGTAAAAGAATTTTTAGGAACTCATGGAGGTTTCGAAATACCGCATGAATTGGAATTTAATACACCAGAATTCGAGTTCATATTTGAATCCATGTTATCATATCGAAAGTCTTGTTATTACCGACTAGACGGATTTGTAATAAAAACAAATATTGATAAGAGAAATGAATATGGAGAAACTTCACATCATCCCAATTGGGCAATAGCAATTAAATTTCCACCTGAAGAAGCTTTTACTGAAATTGTAGAAATACGATGGAATTTCGGTAAAACTGGGGAATTAACTCCAATCGCAATTATGAATCCTACTCCGCTTGACGGAACTACAGTTCGAAGAGCAACCATTCATAATATTGGATGGCTAAAAAGTAAAGGATGTGCTCCAGGCGCAAAAGTCATCATTGCGAAAAAGGGAGATATTATTCCACAAATAATCAAAGTGGTTGAACCATCAACACAAGATTACCAACATCCAGAACATTGTCCAAAATGTGATACAAAATTAGAAATCGAAAATAAAATTCGCTTACAATGCCCCAATATTAATTGTGAAGGAAAGGCTTATAAACATTTTCAAGATGGCTTTAATAAATTAGGGCTGTATGGAATTGGGCCAGCAATTGCAGAAAAATTATGGGATATAGGATTTACATCTCCTATTGATATTTTGGATAAAGAACAATTTAATAAAGCCAATCTTATCGAATCAGGCGAATTTAAATCCGGAAGATCTTTGGAGATACTTTTAAACGCTGTATCTGATATAAAATCTTTACCCCTAAGAAATATTATTGCTATGATGGGAGTCGAAAATCTAGGGAAATCAATGTCCAAACAAATCGCCAACGAAATCGCTGGAATAGAATATTCTTATCATGGCTTACAAAAAAATATCGTTGATCTTTTCAGACCTGGTTCAGAAAAACGTCAATTATTGGCTACCAATATTGAAATGTTGAAAGAGAATAATATCAAAATTGATTATCCTGTGGCTGAAAGTACTGATATTACTCGATACGAAATGACTGGATCTCCATCAAACTTTGGATATAAAACTAAAAAGGATTTTATAGCGTATGCAAAGGAAAACGGATATTCTCATTCTAAATTATCTGAAGCCAGTATTTTATTCACGGATAATTTAAATTCTTCTTCAAGTAAAATGAAAACAGCAGCTAAAAAGGGTGTTAAAATTATGTTATACTCACAAATTTAAAATAAAAATAATGAAAGACTTAACTATTACAATATCAGGTGACTGTGGTTCTGGGAAATCTCGAATGTCATATTTCCTAAAGGATTTTTTAGAAGATCGTGGATTTACAGTAGAACAATCACCTGATACAGATTTTCCAGATAAAACAGAATTCGAATCGGAAATGAGTCGCAATTTAGACAAAGTAATTTCAGGATTTACAGAAACAAGAAAAATCAAAATTAATCAAACACAAACAACACATCGATGAAAACACAAGACCGAATCAATAAAGATTTTATGATAGCCCTTAAAGGTGGTGAAAGAGACAAAAAGACGTTTTTAGGTCTTGTTAGAACAGAAATCATATTAAACGAGGGTCGTGGTATAGAAGCCACTGACGAAAATGTGATAAAGGTTCTCAAAAAATTAGCAAAAAGCATCAAAGAAAACATTGATAATGGTGATCAAGATGCAGAACAAGAACTTAAATGGCTTTCTCCATATTTACCGATATTAATGTCTGAAGGTGATATAGCAGGAGAATTAGATTTATTCTTGAGTACTTGCCCTGCTGAAGACATGACAATAGGTTCCATTATGAAATATTTCAATGCAAATTTTAAAGGTCAAGTCGACAATAAGATTCTATCTGCACTTATTCGAGAAACGATATGATTTGCGAATTAGAATTTTGGGACAAAGTAAATCTTTTCTTTGGGAGACACAGAACCCTTAGAAAAAAGATTAGACGCCAACTTACTGATATCATTAGACAATCTCCAAAATGGGAGGAATTTAAGAACCTTCGAACTAAGTATCAATCTGAATTTTCTTATTCGATGTATATGGGGAGTTAAGATGGATCAGAGTCTGATTGGAAGGATAACGTAGGCAAGATAAGAAGGTTGATATTCTCAAGGGGAAATTGATTGATTTTGTGGAAAAGAATCTAAAGTTCTGCATCTCTAGTGATCATGTACCATTATTAAGCTACTCTAAAGTATACAAAGATTTCTATTGGGATTTTGAAGATTGGGCTTTCCAAGAATCAGACGTTTACTGGAAAGCGAAAGAAACGTGTTGGGAGATCAAAGACGGTAAGGCAGATCAAAGACGGTAAGGCAGGTCAAATAGCTTTTAAAATGTAGAGAATGCATAAAAGACTCGAAGGTAATAATCGTTGAAATTTATGAAGACAAAGTCATCAAAATCCCTAAGGATTTTGAGGCTGTTTTGCAAAACAGATCTGAATCCTATATTTGGGAAAAAACAAAGCAACCCCTACTTATGTAGTTGTGAGCTTAAAGATGATATATTTCTGTATATGGAAAAGGTTGAAGATATTTCACATAACATCGAAGGTATAGTCAAAGACTGGTTACCAGGAAGATTTTAAAGATTTATTAAAAAAGCACCCAAAACTAGAATACGGTGTTCTTAATGGCGTACCTAAAATTTATGATTATGCCGATTGTGAATTTGATTGGAGTAAAAATGAACCTGAAGATCTGTTTTGTGAAGATTTATTAAAACTTAATTCAACTTTCATTATATAAACAATAATGGCAAATAAAAAAGAAATTGTAAGTCTCGATGATATCGAGCATGTATTACTTAGACCCACAATGTATATTGGGTCTATTGAAAATTCTGAAGAAAAGGTTCCTATAGTTAAGGATGGAAAACTAGTAGCAGAAAGTAAAAATATATCAGTAGGATTTTATAAGTTAATGAATGAAATTCTCGATAATTCTTTTGATGAAGCTAAAAGATTAAATGGAAAAATGCCTAAAATTGAGGCACATTTTGATTCAAAAACAAAGAAAGTTTCGATTAGAGATTATGGTGAGGGATTCTATAAAGGTACTGACTTAAATTCTAAAACAGGTCTTAATAATATTGAGACTGCAATGTCAGAATTAAAGGCAGGATCCAATTTTTTCGATGTTAATGAAGAGGATGCGTTAATAGGAACTAATGGAGTTGGAGCTTCATTGGTAAACATGCTATCATCAGAATTTACTATTGAAACAATTAACAGTTCTACTTATTATAAAAGAACATGGCTCAATTTTGAACCACAAGAAAAAATAGAACGCAAAAGAAAACGAGGCGAGAAATTGGGTACCATGATTTCATTCATTCCTCGAGATCGCGCACAAGTACATAATGAAAAAATTTCATTATTTGAAAAATGTACTTGGGATAAAGAATATATCGCATCATTAATGATTTTTAAGAATTATCTTAAGAATAATGATGAACAAATCAAAAATTTAGAATTTTCTGTAACATTTGATGGAAAAGAATTAGATCTTGATCAATCCTTTTTACCAGAAAATCATATTTTAATCCAAACAAAATTAGGTATTTTTGCGTTCTGGGAAAGATATGAAAATGCTGCTTCATTATCATTTATAAATGGCGCGCAATGTAGTGGTATTCAACAAAAGATTTTTAACGATTGGATCAATGATATGTTTGATTACAATCTAGCGCATCATTTTTATGAAACCCTGGTCATCTTAAATTTACCTCCTAAATTAGTCAGGTTTGCCGATCAGAATAAAACTCGTTATGCTGTAGGTAGATGGGAAATTGAAGATCTTTTTAAGCGATCGTTTTATAAAAAAATCAATCGCCATGTAAAAAACTCCAACATTTTTCAATCAATACAAGAAAGAATTGATGAAAGATTATTTAAGGAAAACATCAATACAATCAAAAAGAAAACTAAAGCTGCAAAGAAAAAAATATCTGATAAATACTTTGCACCTTCAAAAGTTAAAGATACTCTTTTTATTGTTGAGGGAAACTCAGCTCGGGGTAGTATTTTACAAAAAAGAAATCCAGAACAGGATGGCGTGTATACATTAAAGGGCAAAATTAAAAATGCTAAGAAGATCAGCGATTTATCATCAAACAATGAAATAATTGATCTAATGTCGATATTAGGTATCGAGCCCAAAACAGTAACAAAGTGTCAATACGATAAAGTCGTAATTGCTACTGACTGGGATCCTGATGGTATTGGTCATATTGCATCATTGTTGATTAATTTATTTTACAAATGGTTTCCACATATCATTGAAAATCACAAACTTAAGATTCTCATCACACCATTAGTATCTGCAGACAAAGTTGGTAAACGAGATTACTTTTATTCAATTGAAGAATTTAGGAAACAATCGGAAAAAGAATCTTATAAAAATATTAGATATCTTAAAGGATTAGGATCACTTTCAAAAGAAGATTGGGAATGGGTAATGAAACAGCGAAGAATGTTTGCAATTTATAAAGATAGATCTTCCAAAAAATATATCAACATTGCTTTTGGAAATTCTTCAGAATCTAGAAAAAAATGGTTACAAAACTAAAAACTAAAACATGTCATTATTAGAAACAGAAACTGGTGAAATGATATATGTTATTGATTATTCTGATCAATTTACAAAGTCTATAAAATCTCACAAAGAAATTGAACTTATAATATATGGCGAAGAAATATAAGAAAGGTGTTGAAATAAGATTACCAATTTCAAAACATATTGATATAAATTTTAGAGATTATGCTCTTTATGTTTTAGAAAACCGTGGAATACCTTCATTTTATGACGGTCTTACAAATGTTCAAAAATTCATATTGCAAAATGCGCCATCTAATTTTAACAAAACAATATCATTAGTTGGGGACTGTATTTCAGCAGGATACCATCATGGTGATTCTTCTGTGAAAGGTGCCATTAATAAATTGGCAAGACCCTTTGGATGCGCGCAACAAATGCTTGAAGGTGATGGATTTTTCGGGACACCGGTAAATCACGAAGCTGCGGCCCCTAGGTATACATCTGTGAAAATCAATAAAGATGTCCAAGGTATTATAAAGGAGAATAGTTTCCTTAATTCTAAGGATGAAGAGGGACTTTGGAATTCTCTTTGGACTCGATTGCCCTTGGGTTTAACAACTACAATTATAGGAATAGCTGTAGGATACAAAACTACTATACTTCCTAGATCAATCGAAGATATCGAAAATTATTTACAAGGTAAATCCAAAGAAGTTATTCCAAGTTTTATTGGTTTTAGTGGAAAGGTTACAAGATTTCAAAATTTAGATCGTTCATGGTTGATTCAGGGCAATTATAAAATTGATCAAAAACATAAATCAATTCATATTACTTCTTTGCCACCTATGATGAAATATAAAAAGTTTCTAAGTAAAGTGGATGGATTACTCACAAAATATGAAGACAAGTTTACAATCAAGAATAATTCCTCAGATGACATAGATATGCTTATCACATTTAGAGGTCGTTCCCAAGATCAATTCGTAGAATTTACTAAAGACATCGAAAAAAATGTCAAAATGTTAGTAACAGAGACTCCAGTATTTGTGAAAGATGGGAGTGTTTTGGTATATGAAAAAATCGAAGATTATCTTGATGATTTTAAATATAGACTTCAAGAACTTGAGTTAAGAAAACAAGAATATTATTTGAATAAGACAAGTTTTGAACTTGAATTTCAGCGAGCTAAACTTGATTATCTCAAATTCATGTTGGTTAAGAAAAGGACAGAAGATGAAATTTTTGAATTCTTTGAATCTTACGATAAAAAAATTGCTACAAGATTAGATACTATAAAGCTTAGAAATTTAACTGATAAGGAAATTATCAGGGTCAAAGATAAAATTAAAGAACTTGAAAAAGAAGAAAAATCTTTGATCAGACTGGTTGATAAATTAAATAAGGCTTTCGATAAATTAATTGATCCTACGATCAAGAGAAAAACAGATAACCGCGTTAACCAAACTGATTTGTTTGATGATAGTGATTTTGAGGATTATGATGGTATAGAAATTTTCGGTAATGAAAAACGAGAAATGGCCGAAGACTTAAACGAATAAAAAATATGAATTTTAAAGATTACCTAGAATTAAAACCAGTACCCGGCGAAAGATTTTGCATGAATATAAACAAACAATAAACTATAAAACAGAAAATGGAAAAAATCAGAAAGGTAACAGATATTAGTAACAATAGACTAACTAGTCAAATGCAAGAATATATGTTCATGGAAAATCTAAAACCAAGCGTAGATTTAAGCAGCAAGTCTTGGACATTAATCAGAGTGTTAAAAACAGAAACAGCTAATGTTCCATGGTTAATAATGTATGATGACATGTTTTATGTTGCAATACAGTCAGACAATAGAAGATTTGGAAGTAATGGAGTTTCATTTTATCCTTCTAATGAAAAGGGTCGCTATACAATATCACTCAAAACACAAATAACTAGGCTTTATAATTATGTAGATTTGGAAGCTGCGTGTGACCAATTTACAGATAATTTATATGCTCAAAAAATGAAAGAAAGCTTAGAAATTAACTAAAACTTATTAACATATTTTTAATATAAACTATAAACACACTAAACATGGCAAAAACAGTATTTAAGGTGGTATCACCCAGTAATTTTAGCGCTTTTTTAAAGCGATTTTCATCAATCGAAGAAAGTCTACTTGTTGAAATTGAGGAAGGCGAAATGAAAGCAAAATCATTTACGCCTGAACGAGCAGTAGTCAAATTTTCTAGAATAGGTTTAAACGAAATTTTTGATCATATTGAAGGTCCCGAAGAATTACTTTTCGGCATTTATAAAATGCCTCAACTTATGGGAGCATTCAAACATTTTTCTGGTGAATTTGAAATTATAATTAACCACGAAAAACTTGACGGTAAAAATATCGCGACCGATATTATTCTTAAATCACCTGATAATAAACTTAAGGTCACTTTAGAATGTGCTTCGTACCGTTTATTTAAACACTTATCTGATGAATTGTTTTTAGATAATATTGCAAATATCAAGGATGATGTTCAGGCAAAATTTTCTTTTAGCAAAGAAACTTACTCTCAAATTAATTCATTAACAGGTATTGATACTGATGATAAAATAATTGGGTTCGAAAATACAGATACTGGAGTCTCGGTTAAAGGATCAGCATTTGAAATGGAAGTAGTCGAAGGAAAATTTGATGTATTTTCTATTAATGTATACAAACAACATTTTAATTTAATTGATAGTGAAGATGTTGAATTATACATTTTATCTGATAAAATTGTTTGTCATAGTAATGACGAGAATACAATAACAGTAATCGGCGAAACACAAGGAGATGATTAATGGAATTAGTACACTGCAATTTAAATATAGAAAATTCTTCGCGTGAAGAAATACTTAAAGAAATAGATCGACTCGAAGCTATCAGAAATGAAAAAGCTAACGAGGAACAAGGAATCAAAATTTTCATTAACTCGATTTATGGGGCTTCTGCATCTGCATACTTTATAGGATTTAATCTTCGGGTTGCGGAATCGATAACTTTACAGGGACAAGATCTAATTTTCTTTGCAACTAAAATCCTTAATACATACTTTCAAAACAAGTGGCATAAAGATACAAAATTACATAAAGCTTTAGGTATCACTACTAAGGTTGAAAAAGTATTATCTGAAGTTGTAGTATATGGCGATACAGATTCTACTTATCTATCATTCCATGATGTAATGAAATCTTGTGATTGGCCTTTGGGCGATGGTAAAAATTTCGTATTAGGTTTATATAAACACAGACTCAAGGATTATATTGAGCAATGTTTCAATCTTTATGCGAAACGTTCAGGTACAGATAATATTCAAAAGCTAGAGCTTGAAAAAATTGCTTGGTCAGGTATTGTATTAGCAAAGAAAAAATATGTACTTGATTTAGCATGGAAAGATCCAGGTATTTCCTATGATCATTTAGCAAAAATCAGTCCGACTGGTGTTGAATTAGTGCAATCATCGACGCCCAAGTTTTGTCGAACACACCTCATGGATTTGTTGGAAATATTATTCAGAGAAAAACAAGATCTTAATCTTGTCAAGTTCACAGAAAAATTGCGCGAACTTAAAGATCAATTTAAACTTTCTGATGTAACTGAAATATCCAAAAACACGAGTATTTCTGATTATAACAAATACATCATACAAGATAAGGATAAATTGTCTATTGCTAAAAAATGTCCGGCTCATGTTCGTGCCGCTGGAATCTATAATTATAAAATCAACAATAATCAAAAACTTAAGAGAAAATATCCACTGATTAAATCCGGTGATAAGGTTTCTTGGTATTACGCAAAGGCACCATTTAATGAAAAAGAGTTTGATGTTTTTGCATACACACCTGCCCATCATCCATATGAAATGGCACCCGAAGTTGATTATGATCGACAATTTTCTAAAGTAGTTATTGAACCTATCAATAGATTTGTTCAAACTATGAAATTTGGCGCAATACCGCCAAACTTAATAACGTCAAAAAGATTATTTTGACAATAAAATAAAAATCAAAAAATGGCTAAAAAATTATCTTTCGCTGACTTAGACAGCAAATTAACAAAAATATCGCCTTATGGTTCTGTATTAACAAAAAATTCATTTTCCAAAATAGATGAATGGATTCCTACCGGGAATTATATGTTTAATGCACAAATATCCGGTTCTATTTTTGGTGGAGTCCCTAACTGCAGATCATTTTGTATTGCTGGAGATTCAGGTACAGGAAAAACATTTCTTACATTAAATATCTGTAGAGAAGCACAAAATATGGGTTATGATATTATTTATTGTGATTCTGAAGCAGCAGTTGATCAAGATGTCTTTGAAAAATTCGGTATGGATCCCGAAAGAGTTAGATATCAACCTGTCAGTACAATCCAAGAATTCATGACATTTGTGAATAATTTAGTAAAAATGTTATCAGAAACTAGAGCTGCAGGTGGAGAAACGCCTAAAGTGTTTCTCGTACTTGATTCGTTGGGTAACTTGGCGTCATCAAAAGAAAAAGATGATGCAGTTACTGGTAGAGGCGTAAGAGACATGACAAAACAACAAATCATCAGGTCTCTTTTCAGAACAGCTACTGTAGATTTAGCTGCTAACAAAGTTCCCTTTATAATTACAAATCATACTTATCAAGGAATTGGTATGTTTGCTAAAAAGGAAATCTCTGGAGGTGGTGGTATCGCATTTAATCCATCTATTATTGTAATGCTTGGAAAGTCTAAGCTTAAAGAAGAAACAAAAAGTTCTAAAAATGCTGAAATGGCAAGTACAGGAATTATTGTGACTTCTAGACCTAGAAAAAACAGATTTGCTAAACCTATTCCTGTCAGATTTCACATATCGTTTTTCAAGGGGATGAATAAATACACAGGACTAGAGAAATATATCAACTGGGATTCTTGTGGTATTGAAAAGGGCGATATGCTTGATCAAAAATGGTTTGATAAGTTATCTAAAGAAAAACAAGCGGCATTCGATCTGGACAGATATTCGTGGGTTGAGAAAAAACCTATTATGAAGAAAAATAAAGATGGTGAGGAAACAGAGTCGGGTGAATTCGAAGAAATTACCAGATATTTTGTGCCTAAACCAACAGCAAGATCTATAGTAGTTAGACATTTAAATGAAAGACTACCTAAAAAAGAATTATTTACACCAAAAGTAATTACTGACGATATATTACATCAAATAGATGATAATCTGATTAAACCATTGTTTATGCTGCCTGAAATTGGAAGCTTGGAAGATTTATCTGAAATTGAGGATCTTGATGAATCAAGTTTAGATGAAGAATTAGAAGAACTATAGTCTATGATAGATATAGAAATAGATTACGATAAAGTAAAAATGAAACATTATCTCTATGTCCAGCTCGATAAAGAAAAGCTGGACATAGAATATGCTTTATATGAATTGTTGCATATTTTCAAAGAAAAAGCTTATAAGAAGAGTAAAACTATTAAGCAATTAATATGGGATGGGTATTCATATAAAACAGAAAAACATAGTACCCAGGAAATATTTGATATGATGGAATCAAAAGGTTGGGTAGAAACAGAAATTAAAAGAGGCAGAACTTATTATAGTATTCTTGATCATCCATGGAAATAAAGTAAACTTTTTACAAAAAAAGTAATATAAACTTTAATATGGTAAATGTAAATTTAGAAAAAATATTTTATTCATATATTCTTGAAAGTAAAGAATATATTCATGTAGTCAATTCGGGATTTTTTGAATCTGAAGAAATAGGTGGATTATTTAAAGTCGCAAGAGAATTTTTTAGTGATTACAATAAAACTCCATCAAGAGACCAAATAAAGGAACTAGTATTATTAAAAGGTCTAGAAGAAACACTCAATGAAAAGAAAATCGATATTATTTACGATGTCGATATGTCACAATATGATGAAGAATGGCTTCAGTCTAGTGTTGAAACATGGATAGAGTATAAAAATCTTGATAAGTCAGTATTTGATCTTATCAATTATATGAAGACTACTAATGTCACTACTGAAAATATCAAAGAAGTAGTCGAAACTGCCAAGTCTATTATATTAGAAAAGAATAATCTTGATTTTAAATTTGATGAAGGTTTAGATTTCTACAATCCTGATTCCCATGATCAACCAATATCTGATACATTTTCTACTGGATATCCACACCTAGATCTTGTGACTGGTGGAGGATTCTCTATTAAAACATTGTGGGTATTTTTGGGCCAAGCAAAAGTTGGAAAAAGTATTTGGCTAGCAAATATGGCAACAAGTTCTATTCGAATGGGATATAACGCGGCATATATTTCTATGGAAATGCGAGATAGAAAGGTTATTAAAAGACTAGGTGCCAACTTACTCGGTATTAAAATGTCTGATTATAACCAGATAGCTCGTGATAAAGATAAAATCAAAAATAAGATTAAGAATATACAGTTTGATAATCTTACAACACCTGGAAGACTTTATGTAAAAGAATATCCAACTTCTACAGCTTCAGTACAAGATATTGAAAGATGGCTTAAGAAAATGGAAGAGATGAAAGGTATTAGATTTAAAACAGTTTTTGTCGATTACATAAATATTATGAGAAACTGGAGAAATCCAAACTCAGAAAATACATACATGAAAATTAAGCAATTGGCCGAAGATTTACGGGCAATGGCAGTTAGAAACGAGTGGTGTGTTGTGACAGCTACTCAAGTAAATAGAGGGGGATTTGATAGCTCTGACTTGTCCTTTTCAAACGTATCTGAATCAGCAGCATTAATACATACTATTGATGCCATGTGGGGTATTATTCAAGAACCTACAATGCATGCGGATTGCAAATATATACTTAAATTATTGGCAAACCGAGATGATGGATACAAAAATTCAAAAAAGAGATTCGATATAAATTATGAATACATGAGGATTACAGAAGATGAATCTCAAATGTGGAGCGATGAATAAACTATGGTATATAAGAAAAAGAAAACAAACAAGGTATTTGACAATGATTATAACACGGGAAATTTAGACTTTGAATTTTTTGGTGAAATTAGTGTCAAGAGTGAAATTTCCGAAAAATTCACTGATGGTTCATACACAGAATACGAGCGTAAAGAATTAAGAACGGAACTATATGATATTTTCATAGAAGCAGATTTCTATAAAAAATATTCTGTGATTAAAAAAGTTCCAAAAAATGACATGCAAACAATTTACTATTACTTTGCAAGTCGTATAACACAAAATAAATATTCGTCAGTTCAGACATTTACTGAAATTGCTGATTTTATGAAACTTGATTATAAAGCTATGTTTCAGAAATTGATGCCAATAGAAAAACAATTAATTATAGCTGAACTTGATAAAGATTTCGATATTATCGAAAAGAAGAATATAAAAAGACTTTTTTAATTTATGGTAGATTATAAAGCACCTATTGAAAAATACCCTGACATTAAAAGATTTTTTATCCTTAGTGACACACACTTTGGTGTAAGATCTAATTCTGTAGAATGGTTAGAAATTCAACGAGATTATTTCTATAACTGGTTCATTCCGATGATAAAAGAAAATTATCGAGAAGGTGATGCGTTAATTCATTGTGGTGATGTATTTGATTCAAGACAAAGTCTTAATCTTCGAGTTATGAATACTGCTATGGAAATTTTTGAAGAACTATCTAAAATACTTCCTGTTTTTATTATATGTGGTAATCATGACATATATCATAAAAAATCAAACGAAATTAATTCTATTAAAATCTTTAATTGGTTAGATAATGTCCATGTTTATGAACAACCTGTAGTTTTGAATATTAACAGTGGGGACACAAACGCATTATTGATGCCATGGAAAGACACGCAAGAAGAAGAACAAAGCGTCATTAATGCTAATCCGGCAGATTATTTATTTTGTCATACTGATATTCGAGGTCTCAAATTTAATTCTTATGTTGAGGTAGAGCATGGTTTAGGTGCAGCAGAATTCACAACATTCAAAAAGGTTTATTCTGGCCATATACATTTTGCACAAACTAATGGAAATATTAGAATGGTAGGTTGTCCATTACCTATGACTCGTAGTGACATTGGAAACACTAAGTCAATATGGACTATTAATTTTGAAAATGACGAAGATTCTAGTGTGGAAAATCATTATTCACCAAAATTTATTAGAATGAAATTGGAAAACGTTCTTGAAAAAAATTATGGCGAACTTAAAGAAATATTCAAAAATAATTTTGTTGATATTCTTGTGCATTCCAGTTTAGGTCAATCCTTTCCGTTTAGTAGCTTTCTTGATGCATTTGCTGAAGTTAATTATCGTAAACTTAATTACATTATTACAACGATGGGTGATGGAGACGAAATTGATTTAGAAGATTATAATGAAGAAATGGAAAAAGAAATTGATCTTCTTAAACTTATTTCTTTGTATATCGATAACCTAGCATATAGTGATTCTATCAAAGGAAAACTTAAAAAAATATCTAATCGCTTCTATCATGAAAGTATACGTTCAGCTGAGGAAGAAGTTATAGGCTAAAATATGAAAATTAAAAAAATAGAATGGAAAAATTTTGGAAGTTATGGAAATAAACTTCAAAGTTTAGAATTTACTAATAATGAAGGAAATTTTTATCTTGTCCTAGGACAAAACGGCTCAGGTAAAAGTACAATTTCGGACGTAATTAAATTTTCTTTGTATGGTAAATTACAAAAGAAAAAATTAAAGGATATCCCGAATAGATTTAATGGTGCTGCTTGGTGTAGAATAACTTTAGATAAAGATGCATTTACCGAGGTTATTATAGAACGTGGAGTAAATCCAGGTATTCTTAATTGTTTTGTGAATGCCCAGGAATATGATCAAGCAGGAAAAAGAAATGTTCAACAATATATTGAGGAAGAAGTTATTGGACTCCCGTTTTATGTGTTTAACAACATTATATCATTGTCTATAAATGATTTCAAGTCATTTTTGAGTATGCGCCCTTCCGATAAAAGAGCTATTATTGACAAAATATTTAGTTTAGAAATAATTAATAGAATCAGAACACATGTAAAATCTGAAATTAGAAAAATCAGAGACTCGATTTTAGTACTTGATAAAGAAATTGATGTACTTACAAGTTCTATGATAAATTCGGAAAATGAATTAAGAAAATTAGAAGAATTTGTTCAAGAAGATAATGAAAACAAAATATCTGAGTATAAAAATAAGATAGTCGAATTTAATGCATTTCTTGATGTGAAAAGAAATGAGCTTGTTTCATTGGAAGAAAAGAAAGCTACAGTAGATGAGAAAAACCTTAATGTTAGTACAATCATCAAAAAATTACAAAATAATATTTACCATATTGAGCAGCGTGAAAAAGTTTATGAAAACGACAAATGTCCTACATGTGAAAGTGATTTAACAACGGATGATCATAAAAACCGACATGATGAATGGTTATCTAAAAAGTCAGATATGCGGGAAAGATTAGATAAAGTTTCTGAAAATAAGCGTAAAATCAAAGAAGCGACTGTTAAAATAGAAAACGTTAGAAAAACATTAAACGCACATATTCAGAGAGCTAAAATCAATATTGAAAGTTATCAAAAAGAACTGAAAAAACTTGATACTCAAGATAATGATAAACAAACAGAGTATTTAGGAAATATTATCAATGATCTTAAAAGCAAACAAGTAGTTTCTAAGAAAAGAAAAGGTACAGAAGAGAAAAAATCAAATTTTTTTAAAATTCTAGAAGATATATTTGGAGATAAAGGTGTTAAACAACTTGCGATTAAAAGAATTCTTCCAAGTTTAAATACAGAAATCAATAGAATCATTAAAGAGCTTAATATGGAATATCGTGTTATGTTTAATGAAGAGTTTGATGCAGAAATCAACCACCTCGGATACCCAGTATCTTCTGATATGCTTAGTACAGGAGAACGCAAAAAGGTTGATTTCGCAGTATTGATATCTTTGATAAGATTAATGAAACTAAAGTTCCAAGGACTCAATATAATATTTCTCGATGAAATTTTTAGTTCAATAGATTCAGATGGAATACATCATATATTGAAGATATTGGCAAACACTTGTAAAGAATTAAATTTAAATACATTTGTGATTAATCACAGTCAGTTACCTGTTGAAATTTTTGATTATACTCTTAATGTAGAAAAAACGAATAATTTTTCAAATATAGAATTGGAAAAAGTAGAATAGAGATATATATATTACTAATGAATATAGGCAACAAACATAATTCCGATGATGTATTTTCCAGGGCTATTGTAGTAGGTTTGATAAACCTATTAAACAATAAAATTCAATATGAAAATTATCTTTCAGAAACAGATAAAAAAGATATAATTGAAGTACCATGGTTTTTCAATCAATCTGGTGATGAAAGATTTATGCAAGATTTTTTTCAACACTGGGATAATTGCATTCATCCTAAACTTGCTACAGGGAATTATGATATAATCCCAAGAGGGGTCGTAACTTTAATTGATGAAACTATTGACACTGGTTCTATGACGAACAGATTTGTCCGCGGATCAAGAGTCAAAGAAGTTAATGGTCAATTGCAAACATTTAGTGCATTTTTAAATTCTATACCATTAAATATAAGTTTTGATTGTGTCATTGAAACTGATACTTATTTAGATTCATTGAAAATTAGACAAACGATTATTGAAACATTTTATGCTGTACAAGTTTATCACGTAACTTACAAAGGCGTTAAGATACCTTGTCAGGTCGGATTTCCCGAGCAAGTCGGAATTGATAAGACGTTTGAATACTCGTATGGTGACGATACTAAAACAAGACTGACATTTGATTTGTCTTTACAAACATTTCAACCAGTATTTGATAAAACTACAGAAAGACATAATGCTAACAGAATGAATTCAATTTCAGTAGGAATGGATACTGGTAGTCAAGATTTTAAAAGCATCACCATTACTAGTCCAGAAATAAATGATGAATTTTATTCATATCAGGATATGAGATTGGAATGGCAAGATACAGGTACAATTCTTAGGGTTAATTTATCATATCAAATAGACAATTCTGGTGATTGGAAGCCGATAGAAAATTCTGTTATTAATTCGGGTTCATATTTATGGGCGGTACCAACATTTCAAGATACTTATCCCAGTGCAGTATTTTCTCAGAATTCTAATTATCCTGCGTTACTAAAAGTTTTTGTAAATGGGTTAGGTGAAATTGAAGAAATTAAAATTATAGAAGGTGGTGATACATACACAAACGAACTAAAAATAACAATTGAAGAAAATAAAGATGGTATTACACCAGCTCAAATTAATCCTATTATTGTTGGTGGGTCAATTATCGATGTAGAAATAATTTCCCCAGGATTAGGCTATACACCTACAGAGGAATTTACTGCCAAATTTAGAATTGAAAATACTACAGACCCGTCAATATATGACGAAATAGACAATATTAAATTAAGATAAAAAATTAATTTAAGTTAGATATATACATTAGAAATAAACCGAAAATAATACACTATAATGGTTAAATTAAGTGCTCGAATTGAAGATCTTCAAAAAAACACAGGATCTTTAGAAGTAAAGAAAATTTGCGAAAACGCATTATCAGAAATCTCAAAAATTAACAAAACTAGAATCTCGCCTTCTGCAAAAAAAGAGTTGGCAATTTCTATAACAGAAAATGTTATTGACGAACTTTCTGGATTTGATGAATCAATTGTGGAATCCTTTATTAAAAAGGAAAAGACTGTATTGACTCTTGATAATCTAGGTATTAGTGAAGCAATGGACAAAATTGCTGAAAGTGATTTGAAAAATCATCCGGCAATTTCATATGCCATTAGAGGATTCCAAGATAAACTCTCAAACCCTGATTATTTGATTGCTGAAGAATTTTATAGCAAATTTAAGCCATTCGATTGGCATCCACAAGTCAAATCCGAACTTGATAATATATTTGAAAAGGTAACAATATACAAAGACGATATTATCATCCAAAAGGCTGTTCATGGTTTAAAAAATTCTAAGTCTTCATATTTACTAAAAGGTATTAATGAGACTCTTGAGGCTTATTTGGAAGAAAGAACAAAGAAAAACAAAGAAGAACTTGTTGAAAGACTTGATCGTTTCTCTTTTGATCATATGATCAGAAACCTGAAAAATGCTGTTCAATCGTCAAATGATAATGAACTTGTAATTAAAGAAGGTAAAGGACAAGCTATACCGAAGGATATTTATTCACTCGTTTTTATAAATGAAAATAACGAAATATTTGGTACAGGTAAAGAATTTTACGCAAAATCCGGAAATACTCTTATTAAGCTTAATGAAAGTGATGTTTCTTCTCTTTCACATGATTTTGTAAAAGTCAATGAGTTTTTAAATAGTGATTCTGTAAAAATTGTTGGAGACACAATGACTATTTATGGATCAGATAGAAAATTTGTACTTGAATCTGTGAATGGCAATGTTAGTATTACTGTCAATGACAAGAAGATGACCAATGAAGAATTCCAAAGTATCTATATGAAATCTGGAGTTTTATCAAGAAGAAATTCTGACCAAGTCGGAATGATTAATTATATTGTTGAAAACTTTGATTCAATTACCAAAATAGACTTCGGAAAAAGAATTTTATCTCCGAATATGGCAAACAGAAGAGTTGATATATTCAAACTTGATGAAAACATTTTTATTACTAAAGAAGATCCTATGATGGGTCGTGTTGATTTTTTCAAAAATCTTAATGCAACACAATCAAAAAACTTGGTAATAGAATATCTTAATTATGATATTTCAGAATCTTTTACTGAAATGATTTCTTCTGAAGATAAACAATTAAAAGAATATTCTAAAGCTAAACAAAGTTATATCAAAGCTATTTCTAAACTTGAAGAAAAAGTAAAAGAGTTGAGTTCAATCAATGATCCTGCTATTTTAGAATCTGAAGAATTTCAGAATATTCTTTCCATTTTAAATCAAGAAATTGATTCTTTAAAAGAAGAATATAATTCTTATGTGGCTTCAATTGTTGAAATGGAAACGGCACCTACAGCATCGCCTGAAGAAGATGCCGGTAAAGATTTAGGAATAGAAACTGAAAAGGGAGATTTTACAGTAGATGATAAAGTCAAATGTCTTAAACTAGAATGTTGTGGAACAATTACTGGTGTTAACGGTGATGCATATACAATATTAACTGACGATGGAAAAACTGAAATATGTAAAGCTGAAGATTTAGAATTACTTGAGGTTTCTGAATCTGATGGACTTGAAGATAAAATCGACAAAGTTACAAAGTTTATTGATAAATTAGGAGACGGCGAATCTGATGACGAAAAGGAAGATGATGATGAAGAAGAGGGAGACGATGATGATGATGCTGAGGATGATGAGGATGAAGAAGATGAGGATGAAGAAGGAGATGATGATGAAGAATTTGATGTTGATGGACTTGATGCAAAGGATCCTGATCTTACTACCGAGGCCGAAACCGCTCCTCCCACTACCGATGTAAATGACGCCTCAAAAGAAGTTGTTGATGCAAACGATACTGATCTCACACCATTAACCGCAGGCGACAAAATTAATAAATCTGGAAAAATTGGAACTGTCCAAGGAGTAAAGGATGAAATTGCGACTGTATTATTTGATGATGGTTCAACAGAAACAGTAAAAACATCTGAAGTTTCTTTACAAATGAAACATGAAGATTCAATTACTGAAGATCATTCTGATGTTGCCGGAGCGGCTCCTATCGAAGATCTTAATTCACTCACACCCGGCGATCGAGTAGAAACTGAGGATGATGTATATGGTTCAGTTCAAGGCGTACGTGATGATATTGTAACTGTATTACATGATGATGGTTCAACAGAATCTTATGGTCCTGGTGAATTATACTTTGTTAAGAAACACGAAGAAGCAATATCTGAAGATTTTTCAGCAGGAGATGAAGTTGAATTGACTGATGGTTCTAGAGCTAAAGTTACTAGCACAATTGATGATAAAGTGATGATTATTGACGACCAAGGAAAAACTTCAACGGTCCCAAAATCTGATCTTAATCTTATCAAGGGAATCGGTACACAAGCAGATGAAGTCGAAGGTAAAGAAAACGATGGAAAATCTGTAGATGTATAATGATAAGAGAATTCCAAGAATATCTTAAAGATAGAATAGGTAGTCAAGAGCAAGAACAAGAATTATATGACGATAAGTATAATTCTCATGTCGAAATTGCAATTATAAAAGTAGATAAAATCATTGAGCTTTTAGAAGATCTTCAAAGGGATCTTCTAAAAGCTACTATTTCATATTCAGACATTGATAACAAAATCAAATATTTTAAAGATTTGAAAGAAGAAATCAAAACTGAAGACACTAACACTAAACAAACTAAAAGCACATAAAAATATGCCAGTATATTGCCCACCCGATAAATTTAAAGCAGCTATTCTAGAATCACTTGAACAAGATGAACTGACTCCAGATGCATTAATGTATCTAATGAGAATAGCAAATGAAGCAAGTAAAAAATTGAAATACAAAAATCCTAAAGATCGAGAAGATTGTATAGGTACAGCTCAAGAAGTAATTCTCAAATATTGGAGAGGATATAACCCAGAAAAATCATCATACCCATTTGCATATTATACACAAATGGTAGTACATGGATTAGCTAAAGGATGGCATGAGCTTCATCCAATCAAAACAATTAACAAAGTTTCATTATCCCACGAGAATATTCACAGTTTTGAATAAGTCTAATGTCATCCTCAGATTATAAAAACAAAAACAAGCCAACTAAAAACAGTAGATATAGACAAGGATACTACAGACCTGAAAACAGTGAAAAGTATTTGGGTGATGTAACTAAAATAATCTATAGATCTACATACGAATACAAATTCTGTAGATTTTGCGATAATTCTACAGATGTATTAAGTTGGTCATCCGAACCATTTTCAGTAAAATATTATGATCCTGTTAAGCAGAAAAAACGTGATTATTTTATAGACTTTTATATGAAATATAATAGAGCTGATACAATCAATGATTATTTAATAGAAGTTAAACCTAAAAAGAAACTTGTTATGCCAGTTTTTGAAGGTAAACAAACTCTAAAAAGATTAAAATCTTACAATTCTGAAGTCGAAGAATTTTTGACAAATAAATCTAAAATTGAAGCTGCAAAAGATTATGCTCGTAGCTTAGGTTATAAATTTATAGTAGTAACAGAAGACTTTTTGTATAACAATGATCTAGAATAATGGAAAATCCGATAATAACATATAGAGATAATCTATTAGCACCTGGTAATATGAATCAAGAAATGACTAAAAGATTTCTTGATTTGTATGTTTTAAACATAAGACCGAAAACAGATTTTCTAGAAACTGATGAAGAAACTAAAGTTATACAATTTGGTAAATTTCTTCCTGGAAAAATTTATACATTTAAATATGATCCACTTTACAAGAATAAACTGGATTTCTTTGATAAAAGACCAGTAATATTATGCAACCAAGTATTCTTTGCAAAAGGTACAAAAAATCTTATTTTGTCTGGCCTAAATCTAAATTTTTTACCCGAAGAAATAGTTGCACAATTATTATCAAAATTTTATGAACTTTTCGATAAAGAAATAGATTTAAGTTATAATATGGCAGGTTCAAATAATGTCAATTTTGATATCCGAGAAATTGCTATGTTTTTTAAAGAATGGAAAGAGGTCTTGGCATACTTTGGAGGTCTAAATGGTTTAGGTTATCAGTTTGCATATAGACATTATATTATTGATAGAATTGAATTTTTAAGATATGTTGAATATCAACATTGGGAAATGCTACCCTTTCTAATGACCGAAGAAATAGAAGGTAAATCTGTAAAGGAGATATATACTTTATATTGGAAAACTTTAATTAGTAATGTAAACAAATCAAAAAAGAGATAAATATCTAAATTAAAATATTATGGCAGGATTTCTAAATAGAGGTAACCCAACATCAATTTTTGGTACTATTGGAAAGGCATTAAAACGTCTTTCTAATCTTGGAATGGATTATGATGATATGGTCGTCAAACAATCCAGAGCCGTTGGTGTAACAGAGGCAGAATTCGGAAACTCGGGATATTTACCTAAAGAGTACTTATATTCTTTGGCAATGTCAGACATTGGTCAAAAGAAATTTATTGCATATTTCGAAAAAGATTATCAATCTCGAAGAGATTATTTAAGAAGATTTGCGATGAATGGGGAAATTGATTATATCGTTGAAACTATCGTTGATGAATCTATAGTATATGATGAGAAAAATTATTTCTGTCGACCAGATACAACATCAATTGGTGAGTATTTGAATGATGATAAAGAAGCTGAAATTAAGGAAATTATTAATGGTAGTTTTAAGAAAATCTATAGCGCCTTTAAATTTAAGGAATCGCATGATTCTTGGCATTACTTTAAAAAGTTTTTGATCGATGGATTTTTAACATTTGAAATCATTTTTGATAAAGAAGGAAAGGAAATTATTGGATTTAAAGAACTTGACGCATTATCGTTAAGACCTGCCGTACAAGAAATGGATGATGGTTCTTACAAAAAAATATGGGTACAATATGAAGATGTTCCCACATTAAAAAGAGAACTACTTGATAGTTCAATTATCTATATTTCATACGCCAAAGGAAATTTTGTTGGAAGACTATCGTATACTGAAAGATTAGTGAGATCATTTAATCTTTTGAGAATCATGGAAAATTCGAGAATTATTTGGAACGTAATGAATTCATCCTATCGATTAAAAATGGTAGTACCTATCGGAACTAAATCTCGTCAGAAAGCTAAAGAATCTCTTGCTGATATGCTATCAGTTTATAAAGAAGATATTTCATTAGACTTTGATTCAGGTGAATTAACCGTAAATGGTAAACCTACCATGCAATTCTATAAAAACTATCTACTACCAAGTAAAAATGGTGAACAACCTGAAATTGATGTCATGGGTGGTGAAGGTCCTGACTTATCAGATACCGACGCACTTAAATATTTCTATGATAAATTAAGAATGGACTCTAAAGTTCCATTTAATCGATTAGAATTTGATGGTGGCGGTGGAGGCCAAATACAATTTGAAGCTTCTAGTATGGATAGGGATGAAATTAGATTTTCTAAATTTATTCGAAGATTGCGAGCGATTTATCAGGAAATTTTACTCAAGCCCCTGTGGATTCAATTATGTTTACAAAAGCCAGAATTGGCTAATGATCGACTGCTCGAATCTAACTTAGGACTTATCTTTAATTCAGATAATATCTTTGAAGAAGCTAAAAATATGGATATTAATGAACGTAGAGCTAACTTTATCTCGACCATGCAACAAATTACTGTTCCTGAACTTGACGAATCTGGTATGATTACTGAGGTGCCTTATTTTAACGCCAAGTTCTTGATTCAGAAATATATGAAACTTCCTGATGCTGATATTAAACGTAATGAAAAATTACAAACTAAGAAAAAGGAAGAAGATGAGAAAAAAGCAAAAGAAATTGCTAAGCAACAAGGATTTTAATTTTCAGTGAAAAATAACAGCGCACAAATGCCACTACCTATAATATTATTAATACTGTTTTCATTTTTGGCAGTTTTCTATTTATTCTATAAACTTATAAAATATTGTAGACATCTTTGTTATTGTCCAGGCAGTGGCTCAGGTAGTGGTAGCGGTTCAGGTAGTGGCTCAGGTTCCGGATGTCCAACAGGTTATCATTCAATAAAACTTAAAAGGCTTCCAGGAAATAGCGATATCATAGGTAAAGGTTTTCATAGAAGTGGATGGCCTTATGTAGTTAATCATTTATATCCTTTACATTCAGAAAGTGGAATTTTATTTGATGATTTTGTCGAACAAAATTTTTGTTATGTAGACAAACCAGAAATATATACTGAGCCATGGGTCGGAGTTTTTCATCACCCACCAAATATGCCGTATTTTGGGAATCGCCCTGAAAAATTTGAGGTTTTTACAAAGACTAAAGAATTCCAAGAATCAATTAAAATGTTGAAACTGGCTATAACTTTAACCGAGTTTCATGCTGTGGAATTAAGAAAAATAGTAGATTGTCCTGTTATTGTTATTGCACACCCAGCTAAACAAGGATTTCCTGAATGGTCTGAAGAGGAGTGGGAAGCAAATCCACGGAAAGAATTAATACAAATTGGTTTTTATCTTAGAAACACACAACTTATTAATCAGATACCTATCATTAAAAATGTCCGAAAGATTAGATTATGGATAGACAGATTTTGGATAAATGCCTATGATTCCCGAGTTAAAAAATATTGGAATGCCGAATCTACTAGGAAAAATTATGGAGAATTTAGGGATAGATATTTCGTAACACCAAGGAACTTTGATAAGATGTTATCTAAAAACGTCGTTGTTATGGAATTCTTTACTTGCTCTGCAACTAATGGATTATTAGATTGTTTAGTAAGAAATACACCGTTGATTGTAAATAGACATCCTGCAGTCGTTGAATATTTAGGCGAAGATTATCCTTTATATTTTGATAATCCAGAAGAAATACCTGGATTAGTAGAACGGGCAGTAGAAGGACATAGGTACATGAAGAACATGAATAAGGAATTCTTAAAACCTATCAACTTTATAAACAAATTATTGGATAATTTATGAGAAAATATGCAGTAATGTGTGGCAGTCGCAGCGGCAGCTCTTACTTATGTGATCTTTTAAAATCTACAAATAGGTGTGGTAATCCCAATGAATATTTTAATCCTGAATTAAAGGATAGTTGGATGGAGAAATTTGGCTATAAACCAAGTTATGTTGATCGCCTAATTAATAAAACTAAGACTGAAAATGATGTTTTCGGAGTCAAAATCGTAGGTGTAAAAGATCAGTTGGAAACATATAACAATTCCATTCTTAATCTTTCACATTGGATATGGTTAAGAAGAGAAAATCAAATTTTACAAGCAATTTCGAGATATAGAGCATGGGAAACTGGAATTTGGCATATGAAACATCCTAATCATAAAAAGACTGTCGAATATAATAAAGGTGGTATTCAATGGTGCTTAGATGAAATTAGATCAGAGGAAAAGTTTTATGAAGAATATTTCAATGATAAAGATCATATAGAAATTTGGTATGAAGATGATCTGGTGGATGCTCCTGAACAAACTGTAGTTTCTATATTATCATATTTAAAAATAAGTACTGAGGAGATTCCCGTATTAAAAACTACGCAGATAATATCTAGAGATAAAATCTCAGAAGAATGGCAAAATAGATTTACGTCTGATTTAACAAATTGATAACATGGGATACTTTAGAGTATCCCATTTTTTGATTATATTTAATAAATCTTCTAAAACTTATCACAACTTTCTTAATATAATATTTAAACAATAAAGAAAAATATTATATGGTTGATCAGTTATTTACAGAAAAGTTTAGACCCAAGAAACTCGAACATGTTATTCTTCCAACAAGAATTATGGATCATGTTAAATCCGGAGAAGTTCATCAAAATCTTTTATTACATGGACCTCCAGGTTTAGGAAAAACTTCACTAGCAAAAGTATTAACAATGGATCGTCCTACATTATACGTCAATGTTTCTGATGAAACTGGTGTTGATGTAATTCGTGAAAAAATTAAAAAATGGTGCTCAACATCATCAGTTATCGATGGTAAAGAATCTACAAAGTTTGTTTTATTAGATGAGATGGACGGAGCTTCTGATCAATTTTATAAAGCTCTACGTGCAACAATTGAAAAATTTGCAGAAAACGCCAGATTCATAGGTACTTGTAATTACATCAACAAAGTTCCAGCGCCGATTCAATCGAGATTCGAAATGATCGATTTTAATTTCATAAATAAAGAAGAAGAAAAAGAAGTGATGATTAATGTTATCAAAAGAACTTCTGCAATTATCAAATCTTTAGATATCAAAATTGAAAAGGCAGCGCTAATTGAGCTTGTAAAGAGAAATTTCCCCGACATGCGTGGAATTCTAAATAAACTTCAAAGTTGGAAAATCCAAGGTATTACGGAAGTCACGATAGAAAATATTAAACAGCTCAATTATTCATTTGCAGATGTTTTCAAAATTCTTTGTGAAAAACCTGATCCTCAAGGTAATTATAAATTTTTAGTAGCAAATTATTCATCCAAAGTAGATGAAGTTCTTGCATCAATTGGTACAGAGTTTCCGGAATATCTTAAGGAAAATAAAGAATCAGAAATTTCCAAATTACCAATGATAATTATCAAAACTGCTGAACACCAAGCACAAAGAACGATGGTTATAGATCCTGTGATCACAATGTTATCTTTGGTATTTACCATTCAAAGTATCATCAATTCATGATAGTAGATAATTCATCGATAATAAAGGGTATAGATTATATCGAAAATACCCGAGAACTGATTATTGATTTCAAAACAGGAAAAACTTATACGTATTCAAATGTACCAGGAGTCGTAGCATTATCATTTTTTGATAGTGAGTCTAAGGGTCATTTTTTTACTAAGCATATCAAAGGTAAATATGAAGAGAGTAACTGACGTTAAGGAATATATAATATCCAGGTATCCATTACATCCAGATAAATTTGATGTCATTAAAGTAGGTAGTTCTATATGGCTTTATGTTATTGATAGAAAAATTCAGTTAACGCGGTATCAGATATTCAAAGGTTCTTTAGGTACTATAGATGAATCTGAGGCACTTAAAAATTATTTATTAGGTAATATACATAAAGCCATAATAGACCTCGGATATGTTAACTCAGGTTATTCTGTGTAACTATTTGGACCCAATTAAAAGAAAAATATGACAAATATAATATTCGATGGTAATTATCTTTTTTATAAAACTTTGTTTGCAGTATTGCACACAATGAAACTTAATAAAGATGAAAATTTTTTATCTTCTGATGATCATCAACAAATTTTCATGCAAAAGATATCTGTCGATATGGCTTTCGCAATTAGGCAGTTTGGTAATCCCACCCGCATCATTTTTACAATTGATGGTAAGTCTTGGAGAAACGAAGTGGAAATTGAAGAAAATGATGGATACAAATCTGGTCGTTCTAAAGATTTAAAAATTGATTGGGATGCGTTTTATAAAATGATGAATGAATTTGCGACTATTATTGAGCGCAAAGGTTTTATAGTATCTAGGATCGATAGAGCAGAAGGTGATGATGTTATGTATTTCTGGGCTCAATTATTTTTAGCCAAAAAACAAAATAGTATAATTGTAACTGGAGATAAAGATTTACGACAAATAGTTAGGTTGAATAACGATAATTACACAGTTGTATTCGATAATAATTCTCAACGAAGATCAATATGCGCAGCCGAAGGGTTACAAGATTGGCTAAAAACTGAAGATGAGATTGATATATTTTCAACCGAAACATATATGAATACATCCAAAGATCTTATCCATAATGCATCTAAAAAAATCAAAATAATCGAAATCGATCCCCATGATTTCATTTTACAAAAAGCATTAATTGGTGACGACGGAGATGATGTACCACCGTTATTTATTTGGCCAACAAAAAATGGAAAAAAATTCAATCGCATAACCCCAAAAAGAGCCGAGGTGATATTAAACCATGTAAGAGAATCCATTGATGAAAAATTAACAATCAAAAATATCACTACATATGCCGATAAAATAACTGAAGGTATTAGAAAAGTTTCGAAGGTTAAAGAAATTGATGCCGAGTCTATTGAATCCAAGCTTAAACGAAACATTAAGCTTATGTATCTACATAAAAGTGTTATACCTAACGAAATCTTTAAAGATTTTATAGTTCATGCCAAGGAAAATTATAAAAAGAAACTTGGTGCGAAATCATATTCTAAACATATGTTAATTGAAGGCACAAAATACGATAAGCCGCCAGAGTCATTTACAGACGGCATCTTTGGAAAATTGGATAGAAAAAAATGACAAATACACAGGACATTATTGAATATAAAGGATTTCTGTGGACCGTGGAAGCTATGTACCCACCTCGTATAGGCAAAACTGATGGTTATGATTACGATTTTCTCAGAGATAAATATAATGCGGATATCATCCTAAAAAGATCGAATAAATTACTTGTGTGTAAAATTGTCGAGGAAATTGAATTTGAAGAAATAACGGAAAAGACTAAAGAAATAGAAGAAAAAATAAAAGAAGATAATGAATGAAAAAATGACAGAATTACTTACACAACTATTTAGATTTTATCAAAAAATGTTTGAATATGATCTAGAAGTTTTTAGTCAATCGTGGATTTATATCTGCTTATTAATACCTGCCTTTATGTACCTTTGTATTTTTTTACTTAAATGGACTATACTTACTGTACCATTTTGGATACCTGTTCGCCTTGCCTTTGAAGGAATTGCTAGTATTATTAAAGCAATTAAAGAATAAAACTATTCACAATTTAGAAAATATAAAAATATATATGGATCATACCAAGTTATTTGACTTTACCAAAATTCTTTTTACAAGACCAGATTTTTATAAAAAAATGAAGTCTTATGAGAAAGCTCGTCATTATTTCATGACTCAAAGATTTATGTCAATAAATTTTCCAGTACAAGCTAATCATATTCAGCATATAAAAATAAACCCTTCCGAAGTTTTAGATTATTGGCACCGCGCTCTTTCTGCCATGTATAATAGAGTTCCTGGATGGATGTATGTTAAAACTGCCAAAGCTAAAAAGGAAGTCAAAAATAAATATATCTCTGAAAACGTCATGCGAGAATACTGTAGTAGATTTGGGTATTCTATGGACCAAGTTCAAACAGCTATTGATATGTTCGGAGAAAAAATGATAAAGGAACTTAAACAATTTGAAAAAATGACAAAGCAATGAATCCACTGAAAAATTTTGAATATCGTAATTGGCAAGGAAAAAGTCTAAGAGAACACCCAATTATACAACCTGGTAATTATGATGGTTTATGGTCTGGGTATTTTGTAGAAATATTATTTGAAATAAGAGTTCCAATAAGATATATAAATTATGGATTTCTGGCGTACTAGGAATTAATTGTGAATGTAAAATAATAGTAACTGATAATGGAGAAGTCTATGTTGACTAATCAAATCAAACGTTAGCACTTGAATACATAACTTAGAAAACACAACACTAATGAGAACGATATCATTTAGAGACTTTGTTAATGAAAACAAACGTCAAGCAAAGCAATATTTGCAACAAGGTAAAATTACAAAGGACGAATTAAAGACATTTGTCGATATGGACCCGTCAGGCACAAAAAACAAGTATGTTGGTTGGATGGCGAAAGTGTATGTTAAAGAGAAGCCTGGTATTGATCAGTTGCGAAGCTATGTCGAAGAGTTTGATGTACTACTTAATCGTCGCAAAACAAAAACAAAAGACATTTACCAAATCAAAACGTTTCAAGCACTTGTTGATGAAGTCGATAAAATTAATAACACCGGCGCAAATTTGTCAACTAAGGACCTTGAAAACGACTATGAAGTTATTCAGGACGACAAAGATTTGCTAGTTATTTGTCCGTACACTCACGAAGCATCAAGAAAGCTAGGAATCACAAAGTTTGCATATAGAAAATGTTCTGATGGAAAAACTGATAGCGCATGGTGCACAACATATAAATCTGCTGATCACTTTAACTCGTACTACTTTAAGCATAACGTAACGTTTTATTATGTAAAAGTCGTATCTGAGAGATTAAAGCAACAATTAATACGTGAATTTGGTGCAGATCAAGGCGATAGACTAACAATTAGTGCAATTGCAGTACTTGGTGGCAATAATATGGATGGCTATGATGGTATGGATGGTCGATTAAATGCATCTGATTTGAAAAAATACATTCGAATAATTGGCTTAGATGATTAACAACAATTTGAATGGCAAAGAAAACTAAATGATGATGTGTCAAAGCATAACATTTATCATGTAGTCAAAACGTTTCTTTGGCGAGGCAAAGTTGCATATTACGCAATAGTTGACAATGTAGAAAAGAGACGATGAGTTTGGGCACCAAAATCAAGTTTCTTGATAGTTTAGTGTAAAATTAAATATACTTTGAGGATTGTTGATATATACTATCAATAATCCTTTTTTTATGCAAGAACTTAGCAATATTGGTGACTATGTAATATATGATCAAAAAGAAGCATTTCTGAATGTTATACGCATCAGAGATTTCTTTTTGGAAGTTTCCGGTGAAAACATTTCAAAGGAATTTAGATGGTCAACAGACAATAAAATATACTCAGCGTGGACAGCAATGACCATGGATACTTTGAGAGAAGTAGAATTAAATATTTTAGAAGAATTGTGGGTCGAAGTCAAATTCACATTAATCGAATCGGGTGCTGTAACTATCAATTCTTTTTCATTAGATCTAGAAATTAAAAAGGCGAATAAGAATGACTCGATAACATCACCCATATTTACATGCTCAGAAAATGGTAATTTATTAAGCACTGTCGATCTTCAGAGTCTTTGTTTTAATCCTTATGATGTTAATCCTGCTGCATGTCTTTACCAAGAATTAAGTTATGCTGTCAATAATCTTTTTGGTCATGAAGTTGAATATTTTAAATGTGATCCAGACGTAAAATCTAAAGATATCACATTTAATGAATATTCAATTTATTCTGTAACTCAACAAAAATGTCTTAAAGTGCTAGTCGAGAATAACGAGTTTCCTGATGCAGCTCTTCAACATAATCCATTTGGTATAGATTTTGAATTACCTTTCGAGGTTCATATTGATAAGAATTATTGGGAAGAAATTTTTGGTCGTTCTACAGCACCGCAAAAAAGAGATGTTCTTTATTTTAAACTTAACAATAGAGTTTATGAAGTCATAAGTTCATATCTTTTCAAAGCATTTATGGAAAGAGATTCATATTGGAAAGTGAGTTTGATTAAATATCAACCTAAAGCAAATAGATATGAATCTCAAGAAATACGAGATACTTTAGACGCATTAACTACAGATTCATCAGAACTTTTTGAACAAGAATATCGAGAACAAGAAGAGAAAATTGCTAAACCTGATCAATATAGTAGATTTAAGGGAGATGGTAAATACGATCCATCTAGAAGCAAGATTCATGAGGATATAGAAATTTCCGAGTATAAACTAGAAAACTACTCAACCATCATTTCCGAATATCAATATAGACTTTCAAGTCTGGTAAATCTTTCAAATACTGAACAAGAACCTGCCATAGTTTACCGCGAAGTCGGTAATTTATCTAAAGATGCAGAATTTTCATATAGTTCATGGTTTGCTACTGACAAGTTCAAATTTTATGCACCACAGGATAACTTACTATCACAAGCATTAGATACAAACACTAACGAATTATTGATCACGATTAATAAAAATAGATCATATAATGTTGGTGATTATCTTAAATTTTCTAGAGTACCAGAAATAACATTTTACGGGAAAATTATAACAGTCAATTCTCCGACTTCTTTTACACTCAAGATTAATTCTGATATCGTTAACTATCTTGATAATTTCAATAGTATGTGGAGTGGAATGTCAAATTATACAGTAGAAAAAATAGTACCAAACAACTTTTTAAGTGGCTATTCAAATAATCAAGGTATTAAAATAGATCTTTTTGCAAATCGTTATTTCATAATCACACTTAATTCAGAAGAATATTTAATACCACTAAATAAAAATCTAATCAATGGCGAATTCCATGGATTGTTCATAAATATCTCAAACAAATTTAAACAAATAAGTTTACATTTATGGGAAAGAAAATGGATATCCGGAGTTTTAAGCTCTCCACAAACCACCGATCTATACAACAATTTTTCCATGACAATAAATAATGTGAATTCTGAAGAAAGAATCTCAGACACAAATTACGAAATAAATGCATCTAATTTGATATTAACAAATATCAGAGTATATGACCAAACATTAGAAGCAGAAAAGCAGGCAAATTTGTTAAACCAAAATATAGTACAAGACGAACAGCGTACTATAATAATTGATAACGCATTTCCTTCTTCACAGCTTCCATTTATAGCACACACAAAATGATAATTAAAAAACCGAATAATACAATGAGTCTTCTTATACAAAATATGCGGGAAGAAGACAAGAATTCTGATAAATCAAGAGCCTTGATTGCTTTTCATTTGAGATTAAAGCAACTCAGCTTTTTAATACAACCCACCGATGGCAAATAATTCAAAAGTCGATCAAGACGAAAGAGATAGAGAAATAAAAAAACGTAAAGAACTTGAAAAGCTTATACAACAGACTGGAGATGAATTGAAAGTTGATGTTGACCGTGCTAGCAAAACACTCAAAAGACATGATCCAGGGTTTCTTAATTATCACGATGTTAAGGAAATTGTAGACAATGAAGCTACAGAAATAGTTTTATCGATTGCAGAGTTTTATCTTAATCCTGAAATCATCGAAAAAGTCAATTACGTTAAACAAAAAACCAAAGTTGATAAAATAACTGTATCATCATTGTTATTTCAGATGAAAACTGCTGAACATGCAATCATTAAACTTTTGGGTGAGATTGACGACGGTAATTTACACCCAAGAACATTTGAAGTTTTAGCATCTCTACAAAGGTCAAAAATGGAAATTGTTAAACACATGGCCCAATTCATGTTAGTAATGGAAAATGCGTATAAAAGTTTCCATGAAGATTATAGAATCAAAAAATCAGAAAATCGAATTGATGATAGTGAAGAAATTGAAGAAGTAGAAAGATTTAAGACTCGGGGTTCTAAGGCATTGATTAAAGCTTTAACGGAATTAAAAGATGATGAGATGAGTGAAATGGAAGCCATGAACAAAATGGGCGAAATGGGCGACGAAGATAAATAAAAAAATGGCAATAAGTAATAAAGTATGGACCAGTACAATGGTCGAAGAAAATGTTAAGGCTATTGAGGAAGGTCGACAAGCAGACACATCGTGTTTCTGGTCAAGTAATCCACAATACAGAGCGGCAAATATTAATTTTGAGCTAACAGATATAGAATTAAAGGAGTTTGTTAAATGTTCTAAGGATGTAGTTTATTTTGCTAATAAATATTGTTATGCGATGACTGATGAAGGTGTTGCGAATATTGTATTAAGACCTTATCAGGAAGATATGCTTAAAACGTTTAAGGATAAAAGATTTGTTATCATGCTTGCTAGTAGACAAATTGGTAAAACTATCACATCAGGTATTTTTTTAGCTTGGTATGCATGTTTTCATTTTGATAGAAATATTCTAATTGTTGCGAATAAACAAGCTACTGCTGGAGAAATTGTAAGTAAAATCAAGGAAATTATTAAAAATCTTCCATTTTTCTTAAAGCCTGGAATTATTTCAGGTGGGGCTTTGGGACTTAGTTTCGATAATGGATGCCGTCTTTTCTCACAAGCAACAACAAAAACAGCAGCTCTTGGTTTCGCGATCCACTTATTATATGCTGATGAGTTTGCACACATTCAAAGAAATTTTGTTGTGCCCTTTTATAGATCTATTTATCCTACATTATCCTCATCAAAAATATCAAAAATAATTATTAGTTCGACTCCTAACGGTGCTAATTTATTTAAGCAATTGTATATGGGTGCAATTAATGGTGCTAATACATACACGCCTATCAGAGTTGACTGGTGGGAGGTACCTGGTCGTGATGAAGAATGGAAAGAACAAGAAATTCAAAACCTTGGTTCTCCTGAATTATTTGAACAAGAATACGGTAATAAGTTTGTAGCAAGTTCTACGATGCTCTTGACTGCAAGAATTGTTGAGTTTGCAAATAGAATAGCTAAAACTTATGAATGGAAAGATATTGAAGATACTGATTTAATTCCAGAGGATTACATTGATTTGACTTGGCATCCTGACTTTGATCCAGATAATATATGGGAAGAAGATGACAAATTTACAATAAGTATAGATTTAGCAGATGGTGTTGGTCGAGATTATACAGTTTTGAATATTTTTAAAATTGAAGCTATGTCACCAGCACAAATCAGAACAACAAAGAATTTTAGTGAAGAGCACGATTTTTTTAGACTTATACAGGTTGGGAAATTTCACTCAAATTTGCGTTCTATAGAAGAAGTCGCTAAAGTTCTTGAGTTACTTGTATATGATGTATTCGACCCTGAAATTGTGACAATAGTTCTCGAAATAAATTTTAAAGGACATTATCTTTATGAAAAAATGTCTAAACATCCGGAATTCGTTGAAGAAATGTTTATGTATAGCAAACATTCGTTAAAGGCTAGTAGTGAATCTGTGGGAATAAAACTTAATAAGGATAATAAACAAACTTATTGTAGAGAATTAAAAAGAGAAATGCAAAATAAAAGAATTATTGTTACTGATGAAGATACAGTGGAAGAATTATCGTCGTTTGGACTAAACGATAGAGGACAATATGAGGGTCAAGGGAGTCATGATGATTTAGCTATGTCTTGCGTTGATTTATTACCCTATTTTGAAAGTGAAGATTTTTATGAACATGTAGAAGATATCATTGATTTAGTCGATGAGCGAAGAAGAGAAGCAATGTTTAAAAGAATAGAAGAATATGATGGAGGTGACGGATACCTTGACACAATTAAGGTATTATCATCATTATAAGAAAGTTAAAAATTATCTTTTTAGAATGAATATATACAACAGGTATATTATAACATACTCACTAAAAATAATTTTTTGATCAATGGCTAAGATCACACTTGATTTAAATTCATTTAAAGCATCTGGTGTTTACACTGTAGAATTCGATACATCTGAAAGAATAGTTCTTTCGACAGAAACAATAAGATTAGTAGTAGGATTTTCAAGAAAAGGACCATTTAATGCTCCAGTATTCTTGAGAGATCTTCGAACTTCTCGACAAATATTCGGACAAACTGATACCTTTTTGGAAAAAAGAGGATCATTTTTCCATAGAGCAATAGAGACTTGTTTACAAACAGGTCCTGTATTTGCCTTAAATCTACTACCACTTAACAACGTTCCAATTAACGAAGGTGGTGATGCAGTAGATTACAAATCTTTTTCTGTAAATACAACTGGAGAAAATGGACCTGTATCTCAGGATCTATTAACTTCTTTCTATAATAAAGAACGTTTCTGGTTTCCAGATACTGAAAACTTTATTGCAATCACAGAAAATAATCCACTAAATAAAGGAAGATTATTCAACCTTGTGAATTTAGGACAGACTCCACTATCATTTATAGTGAGAAAACCTAATCCTAAAGTTGCAGGATATAACATAACTGCTAGAGAATATTACGGTTCAAGTAATGTTCCAGATTATGTTTATGAATTTGATTTCATGGAAGATTATTTCGTAGAAATTATTATGATCGAAGGTGATTGGACTGATTATAAGAGACTTGGTGAAGATCCAGTATACTCTAGTTTCTTTGATGCAAGAGGAGTAAAAGTTGAAAGACTAAACGAATTTTTAACTCTTACTGAAACAACTGTAATTGGAAGTTTTGTAGGATCAATAATACCTGACTTTATTGATGGTAATGGTTCTAATCAATTTATTGAGATCTTAGTAAATAACGCTGTTGCTTCAACTGGTGTATTCTTGTCAGTAAACAGAGAACAGCTTGACGATTATACAAATTCAGAATATAAAGTTGATATGATCGGACATAATCTGATCAGTACTACTGATGATACTGTAGACTTTTTATCATACAACACACCAATATCTAAAGCAATAGCTTATGACGATCTTGATATTAACGCACAACTTGCTACTCCTACCTTTGTAACTACTGATTATGCGGCAGGAACTTATGCTGCGGCATACGTTGAATCATCACCAATCGGTGGAAATTCTGGAGTATTTGGAAATGTTTTAGTGGTTCCGAAACCGGCACCAAATCAAACTGTTTTCACTGTTGCGAAATACCAAGAATTACTAGATACTTTATCTAATATTTCATTAATTGCTACTAATGGTTCAACTTATGGAAACGATTATGTAAAAGTTGATCAAGTAATTGACAACGGTTCAGAATTTAGAGTGGTTCTTTCTAATCCAGAAGGTGTCGCAGAATCTTATATAACTGAAACTACTGCATCACTTATAGTTGGTGGAGGTACTAATCAAATTACTGTACCAGAAGGCGAAGCATTAAGTACAGGTTCAGGAAACGGAATTATTTTAGTTGAAGCACCAGGATTCAAACATTATTTTGAAGTTGATGCTGTAACTGCACCTGGTGGTGGATCACCTGATGTGATCGATATTTCTATCACACCAACTGCTGTATCGATGGCACATTCGCCACTAGAATATGTAGGCGGTCAAGAAGAAATTGATGAACTTGCTGCAGCTTTAGCAATAGCGACATTTGATTATTCAGATATTAAAATTACACAATGGGCAGCATATTCAAACAATAACGACTATGTTCCAAACCTATTAACATCTGTAGGTGGAGCTGATGGAGTATCAGTTGTATATGAACCAGCGAGTGTATTTGTTCATACTGATGATAATTTAGCAGGAGATAATTCAAATGAGGATTATATTGAAGCTTACCCAGGATCTAAACTTGCAAGAGACATTAAAGCTGCAAGAGTTATTGATGGAGACTTAATCTATTATGCTGCAAACGCATTTAGTTATATCGATATTGATGATGCATGGGGTTCTGATTTTGATGTAACATCTAATCTTAAATATGGTTCACTCGGAGTAAGATTAAGACAATATTCAAATGCTGGACTCACTTCTCAGATAGTAGGAAAAACAAATGACTTTGTAACTGGTGAAACAGGTGCAGAAACATTCATGAATGGTTCTACTGCATATGGATCTGGTGATGATATATTACTTTATTCTGCAGCAATTGAAGATCTAAAAACTGTAGTTGATATTATTCCTGGTTCATTAAATGGGTCTAATACATCATTCAGAATTGCTGAAGCTGATGCATCAAAAATAGAAATTGGTTATTTCTTAGTAAATGCTGCTGGAGATTATCTAGTAAGAGTAACAGGAAAGATTAAATCTATTAATGCATCAACAGGAGTTGTAGAATATGAGATAAGTGCACCATCAGCAGTCGGAGTTACTGCAGATACTGTAACCGCATTTACACCTATTAATGATTATGTTGATAGATTACATTTTACTTACCTCAGTGGTTTTAAACTAACAGAATTTCATTTACCTAAAAACCAAGATCAAGCTAAAAAGATCTACGGTGTAATTGAAAATACTAACTTGGCTGATACATTAGCAAGTAAGGACATTATAAGTTTCCGATATATTATCGATACCATGAAATTTGGAGTTGATACTATGATGGGACCTAAGGCTGTTCTTGCAAGACTTGCTAAGAAGAGACAAAAATGTATGGCAATCTTAAATGCGCCATCGATTAAAGAGTTTATGGAGTCAACTGATCCTAGATTTACTGACGATCCTCAACCATTAATTGGGAATCCTAAACCAACACTGAAAGCTGAATATATTGCTTCAGGTGGAAACTTATCATTAGGACCATCATTTAGATTTACACTACCTGATGAAGAAAATGGTGCTAAGTTTATGGGAGTATTCTCACCGTTTGTAACATACAGAGATAATAACAAAAATATTTCTGTACCACCAGCAGCTGATGTATCAAACAACTTTATCAGAAAATTCTTAAATGGTCAACCTTATGCAATTGTTGCAGGACCAAGAAGAGGTATTCTTTCAAATCCTAAATTAGTAGGTCTTGAATATGAATACACACTTGCTGATAGAGAATTCTTAGAACCATTTGGAATTAACCCAATTGTAACTATAAGAAACGTAGGTATAATGATATTCGGAAATCAAACTGCATACCAAAGAACATTATCTGCATTTAATAATCTGCACGTTAGAGATCTATTAATTACAGTAGAAAATGCTATTGAAGATGTTCTTATTCAATACTTATACGAATTCAATGATGCTACAACACGATTAGAAATTAAATCAATTGTAGAAAATTATCTTGAAAGTGTAAGAAGTGCCGGTGGAGTATTTGATTATGAAGTCATCATGGATGAAACTAACAATACGGCTGAAACAATCGATCAAAACTTCGGAATTATCGATGTAGGAATTGAGCCAGCACGAGGAATGCAGAAATTCGTAAACAGAATTACTGTTCTTAAAACTGGAGCAATATCTTCTGGTGGATTTACAATAGCATAAGAAAAAAGAAAAAATAAATAAATAACACAATGGCTGGAGCACCACATTATAAAACAAGTAGAACTTCAACATCTAATTATGAACCTCTATATGTTGCGCATTTTCAGATTATTTTGACACCACCACCCGCGGTATCGAACTGGGATCTGGTGATTGAAAACGTTAAGAAAGTTTCTGGATTAGATACAAACAAGATGCCAGAAATCCAAACACAAAAATACAAAGGCACAACTAGAAGTTTTGCTGGAGGTGCGGTCGATGAGACCTCAATAGATTTAATGTTGGATTTTGAGGTTAACTTGAACGACAATAATTCGGCATTTGTCTATAAAGCACTCAGACAATGGACTGATATAATTTACGATCCATTAACTGGGCGACAAGGTCTTAAAAAGGACTATATTGGTGGACCTATGGTAGTTTCATGGTTTAATAAAGAAGGTGATATTCACCAACAATGGAAATTCCCGACAGTATTTCCTTCTGCCGCATTACCAGGGGTTGATGAACTTAATTATGAAGAAGCAGGTATATTTGCAATCGAAGGATTCCAATTACGAGCTGACTATTGGGAAGAAACAATTCTGTAATAATTTAAAAATATGAAAAACCTTAAAACATTCGATGAGTTATTGAATAAGTCTAAAGAGTATCAAGAAGACGAGTCTATTGAGTTTTTAAAAAAAAACTGAAAAATAAAATAAAGTTTTCGCCTGAAGAAATGAAACATATAGATAATCTAATGTTGATGTATAAAAAAGGGTTCGAAATCTTCTAAAAATAAAATATAGAATTTAAACTAAAAATTTTAGATACAAATATTCACAAGTGGAGATCGCAAGATCTCCACTTTTTATGCTCCAAAGCAAATTCATTTCTAGATAAAGATATATAGATTATAAACAAATAAACCATTTAAAATCGCATTAATATGCCAGACACAGAAAAAATAGAACAATACGTTAAAGATCAAGAACAAAAAACATCTTTAGGTAAAGTTAATTTAAACAAAGACAGACCTATGGTCGGTGAAATTGGATACATCGAGGTACCAATTAAGGATTTACCATCACAAGGATTATTTTATCCAGAAGGTACACAAATAGTTATTAGAGCTGCATCTGTTGCAGAAATTAGACATTGGTCAACTATTGACGAAACTAACTATTCCAATATGGATGACATTCTTAATTTTGTCATCGAGAAATGTGTTAAAATCAAATTCCCAGATAGACCAAGTACATGGAAAGATATTAAAGATATTGACAGATTTTATCTAATTTTTGCTGTTAGAGAATTTACATTCAAAAACGGTGAAAATAAACTTTATGTACCAGGTAAAGAATCAGAAAGAATTGAAGTAACTAAAGATATGATTAGTTATTTTACCATGGAAGATAGAATTAAAAAGTTTTATGACCATGAATCAAAAAGTTTTATAGTTAGAAAAAACGAAAGAATATCACATGATGTTCAGTTCTTTATTCCTTCAATTGGAGTAGCACAATTCATTAAAAGCTATGTGCAGGGAAAACAAAGAGAAAATAAAGAATTTGACGAGTCATTCATTAAATTTGGAAACTTTATTTTCGAAGATTGGAGATCATTAACGCTCAACAGTTATGAAAAAGCAGTTTCCGACTCAATTGGTTGGGACATCGGTACAATATCATTATATGATAAATTCACAGAATTATTGGCAAGTGGAGTTGATCCAAAAATAATCTATAAATCGGGAGGTATGGAGCAAGAAGCTCCACTTAACTTTTCAGGCGGGATCAAATCTCTTTTCATTATTTCAGATATCCTTGACGAATTGGTATGAAGTAGAATTCGTTCTTCTTAAACAATTAGGTATAACTCCATTAGAATTAGATCAACTAGAGTTTTACCGTATTGAATATCTTATGGATAATTTCAAAGATTATTCAGAAAAGAAAAATAAACAAAGGGAAACGCAAGAGCAAAGTCAAAAATTTGACCAATCTTCGATTCTTAAAAATTCCCAAAGTTCCTTTAAGAAATATCTTTCACAGAATCAACTCAAAGGACTCAAATAAAATGAAAAAGTTGCCTGGGTAGATATATACTACTCAGGTAATTTACTTTATGGCTACTCCATCAGAAAAAATGCTAAATGCGTTATTAGGCTCGGTTCAAAGAATCGAGAAAATAATTTCGCAAAAGACTTCAGACTCCAAAAAGGCTGAAACAAGTTCTGTTGACCCATCAATTTTTTCTTCAGGATTTGGTGGGATGGCTAAATCATTAGAAAAAATTGAGTCTGAATCCCGAAAAACCAACGATCTTCTAAGAGAACTTATTGAAATTAATTCAATGAGAAACAAAGATATTCTTGCTGATATAAGTGATGGTGCAAGCAAAATCAATAAGCTTGTTCAATCGTTACCTAAATTTTTTAGTGCGATTAAGAATATTAGCAAACTACCTGAAAATTCTGTTGATAGACTCAAGAATGTTCTGATGTTAACAGCATTTATTGATCCTGAAACTGGTGATCCTTTAGTAGATCAAAACCAATTAGACAAGGCAGCCAAACTAATGGAAAATATTCATTCATTAGCCGGAGGTATTATTAAGTATGGTTTAGCTATGTCAGCATTCTTAATTATCTCACCATTAGCAATCGCGGGCGCTGCTGCTTTCGGTCTTTCTCTAAGATTACTTGACCTTGCCATGGGGAAACATATTGATACCGAAAGAATTAGTGAATCAATGGGTGGGTTAAAAGATTTAGGTATGGCAATAGCTTTATTTGGTATTACAATGGTCGGATTTAGTTATGTTCTTCCACAAATTGCCAAAGGAGCTTTAGGTTTTATTACAGTAGTTGCAGGATTAGGTGTAGCACTTTGGACTTTATCAAAAGTATTACAATGGGGATCAGGAGGATTTAGAGATACCAGCCCATTAAAAACTCTATCACATCTAGGATATAGTATAGCTGTTTTCGGTGTCACTATGGCATTAATGTCTTATGCCGCTCCTCAAATATTTGCTGGAGCATTAGTATTCACAACAGTAGTCGCTACTTTAGGTCTTACTGTTTTCTTACTTGATAAAGTATTAGGTAATAATAAACTTTTTGGTGGTAAAGATAGTGCAGTCAAAAGTTCTGGTCCATTATCGACATTAATTAAACTTGGGTGGTCCATTGCAGCATTTTCGGCATCACTAGTCTTGGTAGGTTTGTTTGTTAAACCTTTTGCACTTGGTGCTATTGCCGTCACATTAGCGATAAGTGCAATGGGAATATCATTAAGGCTTTTAGGTAATGCATCAGCAAGAAGAGGAACACAAAATCTTCAAAGACTTTCTATATCTCTTGGAATATTTACATTAGCGATGGCAGGTTGGGTACATTTAGTACAACCTAAACTTACATGGGAAGGACTTGGAATGTTAGGCGCAGCAATTGGTGGAATGGGCTTAATCGCGACTGTATTAGGTTTACCTGCAGTCGATAAATCTGCCAAAAAGGGTGCAGCCAATTTGATTTTATTAGGTGGCGCATTAGCTACCTTCTCAATAGGTTTAGCAATCTATGCACAATTAGCTGCCGAAAAACTTTCATGGGATTCACTAGCGATGTTAGGAGCAACAATAGGGACCATGGCACTTGTGGGTACTATACTAGGAATACCCGCAGTTTTTCCTTTAGTACTTTCTGGTTCAATAGCCTTAATTGCTTTGGGTGCTTCATTAACAGCATTTTCAATAGGATTAGGAGTTTATGCAAATACTGTTGCTGGTAAAATGACCATGACAGACTTAGTGATATTAGCAGGTACAGTAACAGCAATGGGATTAATTGGAAGTGTTGTAGGTATCATTTCGCCATTAGTAATCGCAGGTTCAGCAGCGTTAGTTGTGGCAGGAGGCGCGCTAATATCAATTTCTACTGGGTTGTCTGTATTCGCGAAATCTAACTTTACTAAAGAAAACGGAGAAAATCTTAATTATGCTTTACGCAGTATGATGGCAGGATTCTTAGGATATGAATCATTAGACGATGTCGGACTTTCTTCATTGGCAAAAGTTCCAGTTCAGGCTGGGCTGGTCGCAACAATGTCAGCTTCCATGTTATTAGCTTCATCTGCATTGCTTCCAATTACTAAATCATTAAAAATATTTAAAGAAGCTAATTGGCAAGAAGGCGATTCTAAAATACTCAAAGAAGTTATCGGGTCAATTATCGGTGCGTTTACTGAAAACTTGAAAGATGTTGATTGGGTAGATCTTTGGTTTGGTTTGAATTCTTTAAACAATGTTGGAAACGTACTTACTGGTTTGGCAGAAGGAGTCGGTGCGTTTGCTAATTTATCTTTTATTGAACAAGAATTTGATGAAAAGGCAGGGAAATTAATTCCTAAAAGAGTAGTTAGGCTTTCCTCGACAGATATCACAAATGCGGGTATATCTATTGGAAATGTAATTAATGCTATGGTTGAACCTGTTGCAAAATTCGGAAATGAAATTACCTCAGGCATTGGATCATTCATTGGTATTCCATTAGCAATAAACTCGCTTGAAACTTTAGGTTCAGGTTTAGTTAACTTAGCAACAGGAGTACAGGATTGGTCAAATATGACTGTGACTTCTTGGGGTGTACAAAAGGATCCTAAAACTGGATTAAATAAATTAGTACCTACTGGAAAAACTGAATTGAAAAAACCACAGTTAGATTCAGCAAAAAGTAACATTGGTAAAGTCTTACTAGCATTAACAAAACCTTTAAGTGATTTCGGGAAAATATTCTCGTCTGATAGTGTATTAGATTTCTTTGGGGGATTAATTGATAAAACAAGCGTAGAAAAAGGAATTGCATCAATGGCTTCATTAGGTACAGGCCTTGCTAACATGGCATTAGGAGTTTCTTACTGGGGAAATATGAAATATGCTCCAATGATTCTAGGTAAAAATAAAGAGACTGGTCTAAATGAATTAATGCCAGGTAAACCAATACCACTCGATATAGAAAATGCGGGAAAAAATATTGGTTCTGTTTTAACCGCATTGGCCAAACCTTTAAGTGATTTTGGAAAAATATTTAGTGGTGGTGTTATTAGCGGTCTATTTGGTGGTGTTACAGGTGATGATATTATTACTGGTATCGAACAAATGGGAGTCATTTCTAATAATCTTGCAGAAATGGGAAAAATGGTGGGTTCTTGGAACAGATTTTCTTTCACTGAAATGGAAGTCAAAGATGGAAGATTAGTTCCTAAAAAAGTTCATCCCCTAGGAAGTGATGCGATTGAAGTTGCTCGACAAAATATTCTTAAAATCATAGGAATTTTACCTGAAGCCTTGGGCAAATATGATTCCATGGTCGAAGGATTAGGAATTGATCGAAAAGACATTGGGGGAATCATTTCTGAAATGTCAACTATTCAAAATACATTAGGATTTTTAGCTAAAGATATTCAGGATAATTGGTCAGGTTCTGAAATGGTAGATTCTGCAAATAATTATAAACTTTGGTTATACGAAGTTGCTGATCCAATTATTGGACAAATGGCAGATAGATACAAACATCTAGGTCAGAGTATTACATTATTCGATAAGCATTTCAGTAATTTTAATAAGCCAGTAAAATCTAAAGAATATCATACATTCACTGATAAGTTAATTCAGTTATCTCAGCATGCAAAAGACTTTAAACTTTTTGCAGATTCCTTTGATAGAATGGCTGATTCAATGGGTAAGTTTTCGAAAAACTTTTCCGTTATGAATGCAGATGGTCTGGCAGCATTTTCAATATGGACAGATAGTTTATTACAAGCAATAGAAGTAGGAAAAGAAGGTGACGCATTTGGTAATTTCTTAGATTCTGCAGACACAGCAGTAAATTCGGCATTTAAATTTGGGAACAAAAAACTCGGTTTTTCTGATGATAATGAAGTAAGCCAAGGTGATAAAAAATCTGTAATAGATCAAACATTAGCCCAAAATGATAGCCAACAAGCTAGAGAAATTAGAAAACTTAACTCGTCTATAATTTCCCTACATAATGAAATTTCAACATTAAAGGCAGTAATGTCAGGTACACTGGATGTTAATATAGAAAGTGTAAGTTCAGTAGCAAAATTTAAAATAGATGAATAGAATTAAAACGTTTAAACAATTTCTTTTTGAGAAAAATACATCAGAATATGAACCGCCGAAACATTTGGTTTCTCCAGCATTAGATCCAGAAACACAAGAACCTGATGATAAGATGTATGATTATATGCGTGGTGAACTTGACAAGACTACAAAATACTTTGAACCTAGTATAAGCTCGATCGATGAAAAAATCAAAGGTGATTCTATTGAATGTGATAATTGTGGATGGACATGGGAGATAAAAGAAGGTGGAAGTGATTTGTTTGTTTGTCATGAATGTGGACACGATAATTTAAATAAAGTTAACATTTAGATAATACTACTTTCGAATATTTTATTTACTTTTATAAATACAATCATTCATTAAAATTATCAAATGTCAAAAACAAAAACTTACCAATCAACATGCAAGCATCATGGGGTCACTCAATTCTACGAATCTTCTAGAAGTTGTCAACAATGTATTTTAGAACGTAGACGAAAAAGATATGCAAATCCAGAAAAAAGAGCGATGGATGGCAAGTATCAAGAATCTTGGTTAGAAAAAAATCCAGGATACATGAAACAAAATGACGCTGAACGCAGAGAGGCAACTAAAAAGAAAAAACAGACTATCTATAGTAAATTAATAGATAGAATTAATCGACTTGTTGATCATTATCAAATTGAGTTTCCTACCAATGTGATAATGCTAAAAATTAAAGCTGATAAGACTCCCGAAGAAAACTTTGGTTCTATCTATCAAGCTTATTTAAGACGTGTTAAATCTAATGTTAAGAATTATGAACAATTTAGATTGACTGGTGTTTACACACATGAGTATCGCCATACAGTACCTAAACAAGAATGGGAAGGCAATTTCCGCCCAAATTACTCTCAACTACCACAAAATATCAAAGATCAATTAAAACAAGAGGCGATCGACAACGGCCAACAAATATTTGAAAAATTAGTAAAATCTGAATCATAAACAAAATTCGAATGGAAAACGAAATCAATAGATTAAAAGACATTAGATTAAGTAATCTAGAAAAGGCCCGAAATACTTTTATAGCCATAAGTATTACTTTTGCAATTTGTTTAAGTGCCGTAATTTTAGAATTATGAAATACCGAATTACAATTAGAACTTACTATGGCTCATTTGAAATTGATGACATTGAGGCAGAAGATGAAGATGATGCTTTTGACAAAGCTTGTGAAGAAGCAAAGAAAGAAATTGATTGTGCTAAACTTGATGAAGTTTATGAGTACGATTCTTAATGGCACACAACGGCTAAATGTATGGTGTCGTAGCGACCAAAACAGCACGAAACTTTGATTAATAAACAACTTTAAAAATAAAACAGATGAAAAATTTAAGAACAAAACCAAGCTATGCACTATACATATTGTTAGTTGCTTTTTTATTTACGGGAACATGATTATGAATTGAAACAATACATCATAGACTATATAGAAAAGAATAATTAGGACCATTAGATTAAAACTTTTTCCTTAATAGGGTAATATATAATAAAATAAATTTGATTCAATCTAGGGTATCTAGATTAATCTACAATATATAAATTATGAATGAAGAAACCTCAAGCTCACCCAGAGATAATTTTATGTCAATAATAGGACAAAAGAAGAAACAAGATCAACAAAAAAACGCATTCGGTTCGCTAGTTTTAAGTATAGGAGTATTCTTTTCCCAAGCTGCAATAATTTGGTATACCTTATTAATTTTACATAAATATCTCGATTATGATTATTTAAATATTGAATATTGGGAATTTGTAATTATATACTCATCGTTCAATATTATTCTCCAAAAATTTTCAAATAAATTCATTAAAAAATAAAAAATGGCTAAGTATTATAAGAAAAAGGATAGTTATTTTAATAGTCCTAAACCACCTAAAGAAGGAATGGTACCTCTAGGTCGAGGGTGGATAACCGAGGAAGAAGCAAAAAGATTAATTGGTCCTTCTGAATATGATCCACGAGAATTAGAAGTAATTTGTACTTTGACAAAAAAACGTAGTCCATATTTTTGTGCGTATATAATTGACCCACTTAATGATAAAGGTGATAGTCATTTTATCATGTGTATGTATGTTCGCCACAAAAATAGCAAAATTGCACATTCACATACTTTAGTTAAACAAGACATGTTGAATTGGATAACTGCCAACCAAAACATGGAAAAATACAATGCGCCAGTGTGGAATAAAAAATATGATTCTGATAAAAAACTTGAAACTTTTTTAAACTTATAGAATATAAATTAGATAAACAGAACTATGCAAAAAAAACTTGAAAAAGACCAAACTAATTCAACAGTTTGGCGAATCACAGATGCTGGAAAAAAGCATTTAGAAAAAATATTAGCAGTCAAACCTTTTGCTGATGTTGTTGGCATAATGCAATATCTTAATTTATCGTTTCTTTCAGAATCTCAATCTAATGATATTATAGGGACGCTTTCTCGCTATCCTTATTATGAAGTTGCTGATTTTTTCGCTAAAACTAACGAATATTTTAATGAGATTAATGAACCAGAAAATGAAGAAATACCAACTGCCAACAACAAAAACCAAGATTCAAAGGACTCAGCAAAAGCTTAAAGTTTTTCAAGAACATCTTATTAGTGTCGCATCACTTTCAAAATCTACACGTTTAAAAGTTGGTGCTTTAGCCCTGAGAAAAGATTTTCAACGAGAGTATATAGCATATAATGGTTCAGTTTCAAATGCCCCAATATATGAAAGCACAAAAAGCGAAGAAGAATCTTTAGATCCAGGAAAATCTGGATTCGTACATGCAGAAATGAATTTAGTTGCTAAATTCAGAGAAAATAATCCCCAAGATTATATTGTCTTACTGACACACTCACCATGTTCTCTTTGCACAAAAATTTTGATCAATTCTGGATTTAATCATATTTTTTGGTTAGAAAATTATCGTGATATAGATCATATAGAAATATTAATGAGAGGTCGGGTGGATAATTATGGTCTGTTTTCTCATTTTTTAGATAATCCAGAGTTAAATTATATATTCAGTATATAAAATTTTTTGTTTCCAATATTTTTATTTATATTTAACCTAATACTTATCACCCCTACTTAATATGAGAAAAAAATCTGCCAATTCAGTACAAACATTTGCCGATAATTTTATTAATGATAAATCTGAGAAAAACTTCGGTGTTTTGTATGCTAGGTTAGCACCAGGCATGCGCAAATACGTGTACAATTATATTGGTAATTATCATATTACTGAGGCTGCAGTCGCAAATGCATTTGCTAAAATATGGAATAAAATTGATCAATATGATGAAAAATATGCATTTTCTACTTGGTCATATAGAATTGCGCGAAATGAAGCGTTAATGATTGTCAATAACAGGGACAATTGTTATTCAATAGATAAAATGCAAGATATGGGAATCGTGCTTACTACAAAATGCCCAGATTTATCTGTAGATCCTGAGTATGAATTTTTTGAACCTACAAAGGAAGAACAAACTAACAATCTGTACGAAGCTGTTATTAAAGGTATCGATAATTTACCTGAAAAATACATGATTACATTACAACTTCGTCTTGTGAAAAGAATGAAACTTAATGAAATCGCAGAAGAAACTGGTTGGAATCTTAACACAGTCAAAACAAGATTAACCAAGGCATTATCTTTGATCAAAAGAAATGTAGAACTTGAGGAACCTAGACTTGTTGAAAAATTTACAAAATGAGTCAAAAGATACCAGCCAACACAGACAGAGTATTAAATAAATATTATACGATGAATTTTTTTCAAAGAACATATGCTGCTTGGCGAGAATTAATGAATTTTTTCTTTGTTAGAAGAGTCATTAAAAGAAACCAAAAAACTGATAAATGGAAATCTTTTAAGCTTAGATCAGGATGGCTAAATCAAATTTATACGGTCATTAATTTACGCAAAGAAGATATGGGTGAAGAAGAAGATATCAGGAAAATGCGCGTCATTGAAAAGATTGAACCAATGAATCGTTATATGGAAGATTTAAATCTTGCAGAAGTAATGAGTATTGAGTTTAACGATATTGATGATACTAGATCTTATTTGATAATTTATTGGCCGCTATGGAATTACTTTTCATTATGGCGACTAATTTTTTGGATAACAGGAATTCTTATATCATACAAAATTATTGTTCATTATGATTTGATCAATAAAGTAACAGAATTAGTAACTAAAATAATTGAATATGTTAATTGATAACTTGGAAAATTGGTAGATACGGTTGGCCTAGTGCATATGATTCACGAGGTAATAAATTAATAACACCCTCAGTCTCGGCTGTTGTTAGTTCTAAAGATGATCCCGAATTAGAAAATTGGATTAAAGAAGTAGGCGAAGAAAAAGCTGCTCTGATTTCTAAAATGTCAATGGATCGCGGGACTTCTATGCATAAATTCTTAGAAAACTACTATATAGCATTATCTAGGAAAGGAAATCCTATTAAATCATTATTATACACTCAAAAGAAGACAATACTAGATTTAGAAAAAGAAGATATTAAGGATGTTTCAATAAAAACAGGTCGTACTTTATTTTATCAACTTAAAGAAACTTTTGAAAATCAAGAAGAAATCTACAAAGTCTTAGGAACTGAAAAAAAGATTATTGGTTATGATCTAGGTTTCAGAGGTATGTACGATATCAATTATATTCAAAAAAGAAATAATCGCCTATTTAATATTCTTGGTGATTATAAATCTGCTGGTAATCCTATCGACAAAGGCTCAACTAAAGAAAGAAAATACAAATTACAACTTGCAGGATATTGGTATGCCTACGAGTTAGATTCACCTCATCGATTATCGGGTGCTAAAATTTGGGTGTCTATAAAAAATTATGGAACCCAGGAAATTTCCGTGACTGATCGAAATGAATATGAAGATTTATTTGCTGAATTCAAAGAACTGGCATTACATTTTCATAAAATCAATAATCAAGATATCAACATGTTTAAAACTTATAAAGTCGCAGCATAATTTTATAAAATAGAATATGGATATATAATTAATATACAAACTATCAAAACACAATTTACAATGAAAGAAGCTACACTTAAAGTAGAAAAATCAGAATTAAAAGAAACTTCAAATGAAGAACAATTAAAAGGTTATCAAACTAAAGCTGAAATTGTTTTTAAAGAATTACAAGATTTACAAGAAAAAAATTCCAAAAAGAAATATCTTGTGGATGGTAAGAAAAAGACACAAGAAGCTTTAGAAAGGTTTTTAGTAGAAGACGCAGTATGGAAGTCACATGAAGCATTGGGCGTTATTAAAGCTCATGAAGAGGTTAAAGAAGGTTTAAAGAAAAATGAATTATTTTTATCCGGTCTTTGTATTGAAGCACTTGCTTTTTATATTGACAAACATCAAGGTACAGGGTTAAAGTATGCACAAGAATTCAAAAATAATTTGTTTATGCCTATTAACGAGGTTTATGGTAAAGTCCAGGGAGATCGTCAAGGTGTAAAAGCAATGCAAGATTCTTTGGGGGAACTTGAAGGAAAAATAAGCCATTTAGAAACTGTAATTAGTCAAGGGCTATAAAATTAATATTGAAATATGGATGAGATAGATTTTCAAAAGTTTAGGGAATTACTAAGTTCTTTAAATGAATACGAACTTCTATCTCTCCATAATTCATTAAGGAATACATCACATAAAAAACTTAACATCTCTGATGTTTTTCATGTTGATTATAATTTTGAGATATATACTAAAGAAACCGAAATTTTTACAGAGATAGAGTTTCAAAAAAGAAATTTGAACTAATGCAGAAAATTACAGAATTCTTAGATAAAAATGTTAAATATGCAATTTATGCGATTGCAATTATTTGTTTATTTGGGTTTTTTAGAGGTTGCTCTGCCCGAAAGGACAGAAAGGCTACACAAAAAGAAATGATCATAGTTCAGTCCGAACTTGATAGTCTGAAACAAGTATTGAATGATGTCGTTTATCGTAAAGATGAACTTAAGAAATTAATGGAAATTGAAGGCTTAAAAACTTCAAAAAGAACTTTATACGATTGGAATGCAATTGTTAGGACTGCTGTTAGACCTGATGATCGTATGAATGAATATGATATCATGATTGAAAGTATTGAAAAAGATATTGAATAAATGTTAAAGTGGCTCAAAAATATTAAGCGCACAACTTTAATCAAAAATTCGTTTTTGATTCCAATATTGTCGGTGGTTATCATGTCAATTTCGCATGTTATTAGTTGGTATGATTTAGGAAATCCAGTATCTTGGGCAATATATTTATCTGTTGCTATAGAAATATTTGCATTAGCATCAGTTTCTGCTGCAAGTATCAATATTAAGAAAGGTTCAATTTGGGCACTTTTTATTTTGGTCACACTAATTCAGATTGTGGGTAATGTTTATTTCACATTCCAAGAAATTGATGTGACGGCAGAAGGTTTTAAATCATGGGTTGAACTTATTGCACCATGGTTTACGGATTGGGATATTACTGATCATAGAAGATTCCTTTCATATATTCAAGGTGGTACACTACCTTTTATGTCTTTAATTGCTTTACATTTTTATATCATATTTAATGAAAGTCTTAAAAATAATGGAGAAGCTGAAAAGGTAAAGACTGATATTGAAGAAGATGAAGAAGCTGAAGAGGTAAAGACTGATATTGAAGAAGATGAAGAAGCTGATATTGAGGAAGATGAAGAAGCTGAAGAGGTAAAGACTGATATTATTGACGAATCTGAAGATGAAATTACCAAACCAATAGAAACAAAGATATCTAGTGGGAATCCCCCAGAAAATGATTATATACAGCAACAATGGGCAGGCAGAAGAAAGGAAAGAAATCCTAGAAATATGCCTGGCGTAAATTAAATAAAAAAGATAAAAAAGAATGAAAAGTTTTAGAGAATTTATAAATGAATCAAAGATAATGTCAAAGTCAGACATTCAAAAGCTTATCAAAAAACTTGGATCAGATGGCCCAGTCGATGATGATTCTGCGTTTGATATCGCAGATGGAATTTTATATGACGAGCCAGGTCTAGAAGCCGGCATTAAAAAACATTTTGGTGTGACTGATGCACAAGGATGGCTTGCTAATAAAATATAAATAAACCAATGGCAAATTGCGGATGTACAACAACAAATGATAATTCACAGGCTTTAACGCCTAATTTTTCTTGCGCCCCAGATCTTTCACAACTTTTATTCAGATTTGTTGAAAGAAAATCTATGGGAATAGTCAAAGGGAGTAATGAAAATGGCGTTGTTGATATGTCAAGCTTTTTTATTCCTATTGATTCATATTCATTAAGTACGATTACTTTATGCGGTGAAGAATCAAGAAAAATTGAATTAGGATCGCAATCAAGTAAAGGTCCTAGAAGTCAAATTGTAGAATTTGATATTAATGAATTCACTACATTAGATATTAATGAAAATACTACAGCAAAATTAAGATTATTAGATGGGGCAACTTTATTATCCGAGACTCCAGATTTCCCTGCTCCAGATTTTTCAACATTCATTACTAATCTTAAAGATTCATTACCTAATGCATTTAAGTTATTAAGCACATATTCAGTAAATGACGGCGTCTCTACATTTGAAATGAAAGCTATCAAAGAAGGTGTTGAATATAATTATGAATTAATTTTTACTGGCCCTGATATAACAAAGGCAAGCGTAACATTTTTATTAGATTTATCCGTAAGAACTGCGTTTAATCCTGCCGCAACAGGATTTATTAGCGGGGATTGGGATGGTAATGTAGTTAATCCTATGATTGATTTAGGAAATGATAAGTATTCATATTCGGTAATTTTAGACAAAGGAACAACTTATAATTATTTCTTTCATGATGCTGCAGTTGCCGGTGTTGAAACAGTCGATGCGCCATGTAATACTGGTGTTGCTGGAGCAAGACAAATAACACCAACAACAGACGAGATTTTAGATATTGTATGTTTTTCTAACTGTACAATTTGTGCTGGATTTACTGGAACATTAGATCCTACAGTTGCTGTTAGACCACTCGTTAGTGAAACTATAAATGGAACAGAAACACAATCAGTATTTAGATACTTACTTGGAGCATTTAAAGTTTTAATGTTATTCGCTGAATATTGTCAAGACTGCACAACAGCTAACGAAAGATTTATCGAATATGCTGATTCTTCTGATGTCAACGCAAATGGTTTATCAGGAGCAACATGGAAAAAAATGGGAAATATGCTCCTATTGTCTGGTACTGATGATATTGAAGACGATGATACAAACTTAATTGAAAATATTTACGTACGTAATACTCACGATTGCCGAGTTGATATCCAAGCAATCATAGGACTATAAAAGAAAACTAAATGACACCTACACAAAGACTATACCACCTAAAATCAGACAAAGATTACCGACCCGGTCATGGAGTTATTGATGCAACCCATCCATGCATAAAATCTTTACATTGTATTCAATTTCCAGAAAAGCCAGTAAATTTTAAGACCATACTTGGTCAAAAAATATCTCTTCCTCCTGAGGCGTTTGTAGCTGGCGCAATTTATCCATATCAGATAGTTCAGATTAATGACGAAGGCGCTCGTTGTTTTGTTGGTTTAAGTTACTAATTGTACTCTATATTTTGTGTAATGTAGATATATAATCTACACTATATTAAAATAATATTGTACAATGAAAAAGGAAGCTATTCTTAAAAGCGTTCTCACAGAAATCAACTGGGAAGAAATTCATCGATACTACACTAAATTAAACATCATTTGGAACATAGAATCTGAATTAGGAAAAATCACACAAAAAATTCCTAGTATAAATGATTTACAAGAAGAAGTATCACAATTAATAGATCATTTATATGATACACATGACGATTATATTTCGTATGGTAATTGGATAGTTTTTCTAGAACGAGGAGAAAGTGTTCGAGTAATCTTCAGATTAGCAGATACTACAATCAGTAAAAAGGAATCTCTTTTTTCTGGAGTCCAAGAAAATTATGATATTGCTGTTCTTGAAAACAGACTACGTATTTGTGTAAGCAAAGAAGAGTTTGAAGAAGCAGCTTCTTTAAGAGATAAAATAAATTTTCTTCGAGAAATAGATAATGAGTAATTTTTTCGTTCAATTCGCAAGAAGAATTGAAAAGTATTTTTCCCAGATAGGAGAGCGTCCTAAAGCTGGTACACCAGGCACTAATCCACAAGATGATCCACTGGAATGGCAAGGTAATGAAATACTTAAAGGTGAAATTATTTTCAACCTTGCTGAGGGAGACTCGTATACTTCAGATGGTGCCGAAATTATCAAGTATAATTCTGGGGATGGTATATTATCAGGTATGAGACTTAGAGTACCTACAGGAATGGGCTTCGGAAGCGGTACTCCTTTGTGGTTAACTGTTGAATCCGGAGTCATAAGATCTAAAGGTCGTAATTATTATCATACAACAAGTGAAGGTTATGGAGCACCATCTTCAGTCGGAGATTTTACAGTCGATCCTAACAACTCATTAACAGATTCCAGAATAGATCTAATTTTTGGTGTACCTGATTATCCTAATAAAGCTTCATTAGAACTTCCACCAGGTCCAGTTGATGAGTATCATGCGCGAATAGAAATTCTCACTGGTACTAATGGTAATGGTCTATCAGGAAACGTTAATGTTTCGGATATTCCCAACACAATAATTCAAAATCTTTTAGAAGGATCTTACGAATCTGGTTTAAGTTTATTAGGTCCAAACTGGGAAAACGCGATTTTCCTTGGTATGGTTCTCGTACCACCATCATATACATTAGCTGACGATCATCAATTAAGACCAATATCAGTTGCCAAACCTGGCGTTCAATATCCAGTTTTTCATTTAAGTCCTGAAGACTTGACTCGCCATGTCAGTTCTAATATTTATCTTTATATTCCGGATGCTGTTATTCAACCTAACACCTTTTATCTAGAAAATCAAATATTAGTTGATCAATATAATGATGATACTGTCACAGGACTTTATCGTGTGGTGGAAACGCATTATAGCGATAATTTATCTAATTCAATTACAAATGGACAGATAGTATCTTTTACTTTAGGAGGAGGTACTCCTGGTCCTCAAGGTCCAATAGGAGTTACAGGTCCTCAAGGTATACCTGGTCAAACAGGACCGAGTGGTATTAATGGTGAAACTGGACCACGAGGTGAAACTGGTCCTGCAGGAAGTCAAGGATCACCAGGTCTTCAAGGTTCAACAGGAGCACAAGGAATAAAAGGTGATCAAGGTGTTGCTGGTCCTGCTGGTTCTGATGGTATAGATGGAGTTACTGGAGATATAGGTCCAACAGGAAGTACTGGAGCTGCGTCAACAGTTACTGGACCGACTGGTGAACAAGGCGCTACTGGGGACCCTGGAGGCCCTACCGGCCAAACTGGACCTACAGGGAATACGGGTGCTGTTGGACCACAAAGTACTATTCCTGGACCACAAGGTTCAACAGGACAAACAGGTCCTACAGGATATACAGGATATACCGGACCACAAAGTACATTACTTGGTCCAACAGGTCCTGCTGGTGGTCCAACAGGAGATTTTGGACCTACGGGATACACAGGATATACTGGACCGACTGGAGCAACTGGTTTAGGCGCAACAGGCCCTACAGGAGTGACAGGATACACAGGACCTTTAGGCACAGGACCTACTGGAGCAACAGGAGCACAAAGTGATGAAACAGGCCCAACAGGACCACAAGGATTGGCTAGTTTTGTACCAGGACCGACTGGGGATACTGGTGATTTAGGACCAACAGGACCAGCCGGTGGGCCAACAGGAAATCAAGGATCCACTGGACCTACTGGAGCAACTGGTATAGGATCCACTGGACCTGCCGGTCCACAAAGTACTGTTCCTGGACCACAAGGTGCGCCTGGGCCAACTGGGGAAACTGGTTTTGGAGCAACAGGTCCTACAGGATATACAGGATACACAGGATACACAGGACCCGCAGGTGGTCCCACAGGATCTATTGGACCAACAGGCGCAGGATCAACAATTACCGGACCAACAGGATACACAGGATATACAGGATATACAGGACCAGCAGGCGGCCCTACAGGAACTATTGGACCAACAGGTCCAACAGGATTTGGTGCAACAGGTCCACAAGGACCTACAGGGGGTCAAAGTATTGTACCAGGACCACAAGGCCCAACAGGAATCGGACAAACAGGACCTACAGGTACAACAGGATTTGAAGGTCCGACAGGACCAGCAGGTGGACCCACAGGGCCAACAGGACAAGCAGGAGATCAAGGTATTCAAGGATTTACAGGTCCAACAGGAGATCAAGGTATTCAAGGATTTACAGGTCCAACAGGAGATCAAGGTATTCAAGGATTTACAGGTCCAACAGGATTTACTGGTGATCAAGGTATTCAAGGATTTACAGGTCCAACAGGAGATCAAGGTATTCAAGGATTTACAGGTCCAACAGGAGATCAAGGTATTCAAGGTCCAACAGGAGACCAAGGTGATCAAGGTATTCAAGGACCTACAGGAGACCAAGGTGATCAAGGTATTCAAGGATTTACAGGTCCAACAGGAGATCAAGGTATTCAAGGATTTACAGGTCCAACAGGAGATCAAGGTATTCAAGGCCCAACAGGAGATACAGGTGCTCAAGGTATTCAAGGACCTACAGGAGACCAAGGAGACCAAGGAGACCAAGGTGATCAAGGTATTCAAGGATTTACAGGTCCAACAGGAGACCAAGGTGATCAAGGTATTCAAGGATTTACAGGTCCAACAGGAGATCAAGGTAT
>Ga0307983_1000074_pt1 | contig 55979 bp, 48 predicted proteins | sample OrgLakmetagen991_FD_201845 | JGI IMG/M metagenome (GOLD analysis project Ga0307983, IMG submission 201845) | Saline water microbial communities from Organic Lake, Antarctica - #991 | ecosystem: Environmental > Aquatic > Non-marine Saline and Alkaline > Saline | place: Antarctica: Organic Lake...
ATTTAACATTAGGTGCAGGTGTTAACCAGGCAGAAATAAAAAAATCCGGGTATCATTTTGATAGTTCAATAAGGACAAGACAAGTAGTTCTTTTTAATAATGTATATAATAAATAATAAATAATAAAAATAAATGATAAAGAGTTAAAAAGATAAAATAGCCAGGATAAAAGTAAATATTATATGTAATAAATAATATAAATTATATATAATATGAGTAAGAATAAAGAGATTATAACAGTGGCATTAAATACTAATAATGGATTATTTAAAACATTTATTGAACATCTATATAGAATAAATTCTAGTGTATATTTTAGTGGAATTATGATGCTTATGCTAAATATAGGTTCTAAATATATAACTATTGATTTAAGTAAAAATCAAGAACAATTATTGAAAAATAACATTATGAGACAAGTTCTCATATTCTCTATTATATGGATAGGCACTAAAGACATATTAGTTTCTCTCGGTCTTACAGCTGTATTTGTTATTTTAGCAGACTATTTATTCAATGAAGAGAGTTCATTTTGTGTAATACCTGATTATATGAAACGTATTGAAAAAGCGATGGACTTAACTAATGATAATAAAGTAAGTGAGCTAGAGATAAAACGCGCCATGAAAATATTAGAGAAGGCTAAACAGGATAACCATAAAGCAAATCAAGGTAAATTACTAGAAATGTTTAGTAATAATGATTATTGAAATATTTAACCATTATAATTATCTCTCTTTATCCATTATTTTATCTTCAAGCAATTTTATTCGAGTTTCCATTTTTTCAATAATTTCTGTATAACTAATATTTTTAGGTTTATCTCCTGAATACCACTTATACATTCCATATACACCATTAACACCTAATTTACCAGTATAAAATACAATGTCTATAACTTCATACAATAGTATCCCGAGCATTTGAATATATGAATATATATATTATAATTATAATGATTTATTTCTCTATATTAACCACTTTTTAAATTTATTATATTTTTCCTTTAAATTCTTATGTATATCATCCTTTTTCAATCTTAGGGGTCTCATTATATTCTTATTATGATATTTTCTCATTTTAGTAATATAACCATTTTTTTTTGTCTCTAGACCTTCTATATATCTATATTTATGTTTTTGCGATTTATTATATATATTATAGAACACATATAACGATATTATTATAAAGAATATTTGTAAATAGAATATTTTATTTTTCATTTCCTTATATTATATATAATTTTAATATATTATATATAATCTGTATTATGTAATCTGTAATATGTAATCTGTAATCTGTAATCTATAATCTGTAATCTGTAATCTGTAACTTATTGACATTTATTAATTATCAATTATATCCAATATCCAATATTTAATATTTAATATCCTGCGAATAAAGAACCACCATTAAAATTAGAAAACCCCTCAACATTATTAGTATCTTCGTCTTTTTCATTTTGTGGTGCATCACTTGGGACTACATTTTTTAATCTATCTTCATTATCAATTTGATCTTTACCACTTGTGTTTTCACTTGTAACAAGTTCCTCTTCACCTCCATCTATATTATTTACATCAGTTATATCTTCTTCAGCGCCTTCAGGTTCTGCTGTTGTTGCATCTTCTTTATCCTCGCTAACATCGTCAGCATTTTCGTCATTACTTTCATTATCACCGGGTTGTGTTGTATCACCTTCTTTATTTTCCATCCCTTCAAATACATTTTGTAATAGCATTATTATTATTAAGGCATAGAATATAGCATATTTTTTGCCATATGTATTTGCTAACACAATCAACATACCAATTGCAACAATTTTCCCTAAAGGTGTATTTATAATATTACTTAACATGTTAGGACCAGAATATAAAATGAACAATGTAAATAACGCAATAATAGTTTCTTTATAATATTTCATTTGAGATATAGATATATAAATAATCATATATTTTTATTTATCACTTGTATTTATTATTAATATATAATTCATATACAATAGTTAATATTTCATATTATATATTCAATAAATCCTAAACATTTAATGTTAAAATAAATAAATAAATATCTCTTTTTTTTATAGTAATGAACCTCCAACTTGGATTTGCCGATTTTGATTCTAATGACATTGAGATAAAAAATGGACAACCAATTTCAAAAACAACGTCTAATAATTCGCAAAATATAAATAAGAAACGTGAAAGAAGAGTAAAAGGTAGAGAAAGAAATACAATAAAAGATGTAAGATCAGAGAAAGTAGAAAAGTTTTTAAAAAGTATAAATAGTAATGACAAAATGAGGAATATAGGAAGTATGAGTGATATCGATAGTGATGATGATGATATAGAGACTACATTAAATTTCCCTCCAAATCCACAATTACAATCTAAGACAAACACACAACCTTTAGAGCAAGATATTAAATATAATCCTCAATTTTTAAGTAATAATAATCAATCGCAACCCGTCCAGAGAGAAATGCAAAATAACGATTATGAAATAGATGATAATACAGGGGATAATTCTGTATCAAATCAAGATTATAATTTATTGAATGGAACATCAGGGACTTTATTACACGAATATTACCAAAATTACGTTCCAAATAATAATTCTATAACAAATACACAGGAAGTATCAGGACAAAAAGATATGCTTATTGAAAAACTGAATTATATGATACATTTATTAGAAGAACAACAAGAAGAAAAAACCGGACACGTAACAGAAGAATTAATATTATATTCGTTTTTAGGAGTATTTATTATTTTTGTAATTGATTCATTCGCACGAGCAAGTAAATATGTTAGGTAGTATAATATTCAACATAAAATAAATGTTTCATTGCTTAATTGTGGTCTGTAAATGAAATTATAAAAATAATAATTATATATTGTGGATGATATATATTGCTTATCACGTATAAGTTGGGTTATAATAACATTATTATTAGAAACGTTTTCTATGTTTATATATGCTAAATTATTGTGTCTTTTTAGATACAGGATACATTTATAGAACCCATTAATAAATTCACTGGACGATTTTGTTTGCGTGGTAGTATCGTTCTCTCCGCAAATAGATCCTGTACATTCCCATACTTGTCCCTTTTTATATATAATATGTGAGTTCTTAAAAAAATACCAGTTTATAATTTCGTCATTTAAATGCATACAGAAAATATAAAGTTGTTTCCCATTTATTAGTTCAATAATATTATTCAATGAACTTGTTATGGTGTGTTTAAAATGTCCCTTTATAGTGGTTTGAAAATCCCTTATAAATAGATTAATATTATCATTTGTTATAAGTGATAATTTTAGTTGTTGATTATAATTTATATATTCAGGTGTATTTTTGTCTTTGTTTTGTGGTCGTTCTCTCCAATATTTTATATCATAGAAATAACTTTTGAATACTATGAATGGAACGATCTTTGTTTTAATATCTTCATTTTTAAAAAAATAGGTGTTTATTATTTGTTGGGAGTTCTCTCTATTTTCATTATTGTTAAAGTAGTTATAGTTATTACATATAGCACTAGTATTAATATTATCGTAATTATATTTATTTGTATTATATACTGTAGTGTTTATTAATTTAGGTGTAATTCCAGTCCTACGCCATTTTTTACCAGTGCATAAAAAATCAACATAATTTGTAATAAAAGTATTGTTAGTATTGTTAGTATTATCTAACATAACTATTAAAGGTCTCATTATTAGGACACTTTTTATTATAGGTCGTTTTATTATTATATTGGTATCTGTATTATTTTTATTCTGTTTATCTCCATTATTAGTATCATATTTGTCTATGGATAAGTTATATATATCCTGTTTTAAAAATTCAGTTTCATAAAAATAACTTATAAATGAATTATGTAAATGTCCTTTTAGATATACATAAATATCATTTATATCTGGTGTGTATTTTATATCCTGCTCACACAAATATTGTCTTTGTATTAGAGAGAAACAATCACATATTTCAGGGTCAGTTAATAAATCCGTTATAGAATCATCTTTAGGTGATATTGTAACTGTTTTAATACGAAATTCTTCATAATAACGATTTTTATTCGCAGGAATTAATTGTTTATGTATAATACCTTTAGGCAATATCCAATTATATAAATTATGGTAATGAAATACTGGTTGTGTGATCCAAAAACGGTTTGTTAATCTGTAATATATAGAGTATATTATGTATACAATAATAGAGAGAAATACAAACCTAGAAGGGAATGATATATATAGTTTATCCCGATATAGATTATTTAATACTTCCATTATATTATTTTTGTAATCTTATAGTTAATATTATATGTTTTAAATTTAAGTATAAAGTTTAAACATATATCTTTTTGTTTATTCATAATCCTAATCCTGGTCCTAATCCTAATTATTGTTTATGTTTATGTTTACCAAATAAGCCACTTTATCTTTTCTTTTTTGTATCAAGTTCTCTAGATTTATAAAGTTAGTCTTATAGCTTATATACATTTTTACATTTATTACACATGAATATACTACCACCATCATTAACAAGTGGAGTTATATCTTTTGTATTATTGCATTTTTTACATTCTTTAATAGCAGAAAAAACGTCAATATTTGGACGGTTGATTTTATTTTTATTTTTGAAATTGTGTATTGTTTCTGTATCCTTTATAGTGCCATAATTATAATTCCCTATTAATGGTTTGTGACCGCTATTATCAAGTAACCCATAAGTATATCTTATATCAGACATCAATTATATCCTTACTAATACTAATATCTTTAATAATATATTCCGTATATATTTAATATACTTATTGCGGTTTTTGTAATATATAGATATATTGATATTCGTACTGTATTGTAACTAAATCAATCTTACCGTGTAAAATGAACCCTTTTTGTTTTGCCATCTCTAGTATTTGTTTTTGAGTTTCCATATAAAAAATATGATTGTTTTTCCTAACATTCCCTGTAATATCATCTTTAAATGTTTCCTCGAAAAATGCTTTATTATCACCTTTAGTATATTTAAAATCAGCCTTATATTGTAAATCCTTGAATTTAACAAGAGAGTTGGTAATTCGTTTTTTCGCATATTTTTGCGGGGATACCATATGTAGTGGATTTGATACATTTATAATAGGGTCAAACATATCCCTATTAACAAGATGTAATGCTAAATATCCACCAGGTTTTAACCAATTAAAACAATTTTCAAATAGTCGTTTTTTATTCTCAATATAATAAATCGTGAAATATAGACATTGTATATGCGTAAATGTCCGAGGTTGGAATTGTATAGCGTCAAGTGCGTCGCTTTCTTTGATTGAAACAGAAGGATATAATTTATTTGTCCTTGATACCATTGATCTAGATTTATCGATACCTTGGCACTTAATATTTTTCTTAGTTAGTTCATTCATATGGTGTCCTGAACCTGACCCGATATCTAATACAATACTATTACCAGGAGACATATTTGTAGCACGGATTATCTCGCCAATTTCAAATTTGTTTTTATCGACATCATATACGAGTTCGTCATATACATCTGCGTAAAAGTCATCATATATATCTTGACCTTCTTTTAATACAAATTTTTTATTTTGTTGGAAGCCCTCTTTTTTTGTATTAAAATTAAAGTTTTCTCTCTTATAGAAAAATGTTAATAACAGTAATATAGTCAAAATAATGAATAATTTGTATAATAGCGTTGTTTTATATAATCTCTTTATCATGGGTGTTATTTTTTTACTAAACATTAGTATTACTTATTTGTATATTATATAATATATAATTATATTATCTAGTCTATTTTTATTATATAATTATATTTACCCGTTATCACTAATACAATGTGAGAATAATAACAGAAATAATATTTTAAAAATTGATTTGACAAACTATTTAAATAATACACTCACAACAAATAATAACTTACAAACGAGATGGATAACGTAAAAATTACAGATTTAAACCTTCAAGGAATGGAAAGCGAATATATTAATGTACTTATTGATAACTCATACGGAGAAGAAGATAATTGTTTATATTCATTTCCGTTTTCCAGACAAATAATCAATGATTTTAATGAGAGAATTGTAACACTTAATAATTATGAAACACAGATTGATATTTATAATTATCTAATGATTTGTGATAAAGGTTCTAAGGAGTTAGCAATTAGGATCGCAATGCTTGATAAAAAAAATAAAAATCTTAATTTTATACAATTCTATAATAGATTTGTAAATAATAAATTTTATAGCAGGGATGAATTGAGGAATGCTATTGAGAAATATTATGATAATAAACAGGATTGTGAGATAAAACACGGTTTTATTGAATTATGGGATGTCAGTAGTGTAACCGATATGAGTTATATGTTTTGTAATAGTCAATTTAATAGGGATATTTCAGCTTGGGATGTAAGTAATGTTACAGATATGAAGTTTATGTTTTACAATAGTCAGTTTAATGGAGATATTTCAGCTTGGGATGTAAGCAATGTCACTAACATGAGATACATATTTTATGGTAATGTGTTTATTAAAGATATTTCAGGTTGGAATGTCAGTAATGTAAAAGATAGGAGTTGCTTGTTTCTAAATTTATAACAAATATATTAATTTATGCTTATTTTATATAATCTACGCACATTATGTAATAAAATTGATTATGAAATTATATATTATATAAACAAGTTAAATAGTTTCACAAATTATAAGATATAGTATTTAAATATGTGTTCTTTTATTGGAAAGTTAAATGATCATATTAACATAACTAAAGTTTGTATTAAATATAAATTTAGACTAACTTCAAATTTAACCAATGGGGTACTTTTAAATAATAAAATCAATGTTATGGGTATTTATAATAGGTATACAATTCCTATTGATTATTTAAAAATTAATAATGATGAATTTAATGAGTTCCCAGTCAAATTTGGGAGTAAAAATAGTAAATTACTTGTTTATGAAACTGATTATGGTTATTTTATTAAACCATTTGAAAGAGTAGCAAGAAACTAATTTGAATTACTATTTCAATTTGGTGTTGGTTGTACCTATTATGATAAAGATAAAACTATTTTCATACCAAAATAAAATATAAAATATAAAATATAAAATATAGAATATAGAATAAGATATCCTATAATAACGCCTATTATAAATCACTTAAATTTATTTATTTCATTCATGAGTTCTATTTTTACCATTGTTTTTTCTATACTAGTTTTTTCTTTCATACCATTAAATAAATAATCAGTATCTGGTTTTATTTCATTTTCTTTTACCTGCTTATAAATTTTATAAATATTTTTTTTAATACCTTTTAGTATATTGTCATTATTATGAATATTTATATCCATATTAATATTTTCTGTCAGTAATGCTATAGCAAAATACATTATGTACCTTCTTTTTTTCTTAACACCGTTTGTGTAACGAATTGTAAATATATTTAATAAACTATTTATAATTTTACTAATAAGTTTAGTTCTTTTCATACCCTCATGTATAATCCCCTCCCATATCATCCATATTATATCCATTTGTTTTTTCTCATCAACGGGGACAAAACTTCTTCTCTCGCAAAGACAACTCTCTTTTTGTTTCTTACATATACTCTCATATTCTGCTATCCATTCCATCCAATAACAAGCATTCGCCATATTATTCCCCTTCTTATCAATACAATACATGAACTCATTATAAGCAATAAATAATTCTTTTGGGTCAGTTGATTTAAATACAAGTGTTGAATATGAAATATTGTCAGCCCTTAAGCGATAATTTATTTCTGTTAAATTATAATCACATTTTTTAATCTTAATAGTGTCGTAACTGTGTTTTTTTTGAGAGAAACATAAAATACTTATTATTTCGCTAAATAATTCCCTAATTTTAATATTGTTACGCATATCTATTTCTTTTTCAATATAACCATTTAACACCGTATCTCTAAAATTTTCTAATCTAAGATCAATATAAATAGGTAATTTTGGATTTCCATAATGTATATGTTTTCCCATAATAAAAATAATAATTTCCCATATATCAAGAAAGTGACCGGCACATAATAGTTCTACACACCAATAATTAGCTGTTTCTACTTTTCCTTCAAGTATAGATTTTTGCATTTGTTTTTTCACTTCTGTTTTCTTGAATTGAGAGAAGGAAAATCCAATAAATTCTTTTTGAAGTCTCTTATCATTAATTTCATTATTATTATTATCATAATGTGACATATTATATAATAATATCTATAAAGTTATTACAAAAAAATATTTATTATTTATTATTAACTAATTAGTATATATATATATATATTATATTTTAAAATATTCCCATTAAACTTACTAATCTTAAACACGTTAACTTATATGGTTTACATTGCTTACATCCCAGGCTGAAATATTCCCATTAAATTTACTATTATAAAACATAAACCTCATATCTGCTACACTACTAACAGTCCAGGCTGAAATATCCCCCATTGAACTTACTAACATTTCAAAACATAGAACACATATATGTTACACTACTGACATCCCAAGCTGAAATATCTCCATTAAATTCACTATTATAAAACATAAACTTCATATCTGTAACATTACTTACATCCCAAGCTGAAATATATCCATTAAACTTGCTACCATAAAACATACTATTCATATTTATAACATTGCTAACAGTCCAAGCTGAAATATCCCTATTAAATTGACTATTACAAAACATAGAACTCATATATGTTACACCACTAACATTCCATCCTGAAATATCTCCATTAAATTCACTATTATAAAACATAAAACTCATATATGTTACACCACTAACATTCCATCCTGAAATATCTCCATTAAATTCACTATTATAAAACATAAACCTCATATTTGTTACACTACTTACATCCCAAGCTGAAATATCTCCATTAAACTGACTATTGTAAAACATAAAACTCATATCTGTTATTTTACTTACATCCCAAGCTGAAATATCTATACTATATTCAGTATTCATAAACATAAAACTCATATCTGTTACATTACTAACATTCCAAGCTGAAATATCTATACTATATTCAGTATTCATAAACATAAAACTCATATCTGTTACATTACTAACATTCCAACCTGAAATATCTCCATTAAATTTACTATCACAAAACATGGAATTCATATCTGTTACACTACTGACATCCCATCCTGAAATATCCCTATTAAATTGACTATTTTTAAACATAGAACTCATATCTGTCACGTTATTAACATTCCATCCTGAAATATCTCCATTAAACATACTATTTTTAAATATACTATTCATATCTGTCACGTTATTAACATTCCATCCTGAAATATCTCCATTAAACATACTATTTTTAAATATACTATTCATATCTGTCACGTTATTAACATTCCAACCTGAAATATCTCCGTTAAACTTGTTATGTTTAAACATAGAACACATATCGGTTACACTACTGACATCCCATAATTCAATAAAACCGTGTTTTATCTCACAATCCTGTTTATTATCACAATATTTCTCAATAGCATTCCTCAATTCATCCCTGCTATAAAATTTATTATTTACAAATCTATTATAGAATTGTATAAAATTAAGATTTTTATTTTTTTTATCAAGCATTGCGATCCTAATTGCTAACTCCTTAGAACCTTTATCACAAATCATTAGATAATTATAAATATCAATCTGTGTTTCATAATTATTAAGTGTTACAATTCTCTCATTAAAATCATTGATTATTTGTCTGGAAAACGGAAATGAATATAAACAATTGTCTTCTTCTCCGTATGAGTTATCAATAAGTACATTAATATATTCGCTTTCCATTCCTTGAAGGTTTAAATCTGTAATTTTTAAATTTTCCTGGACGTTTGTCATGATGGTAGGTTATTATTTTATTTATGTAAGTGAGTAATATGGTAATTTATTAAATCAATTTTGTAATTTTATGTTTAAAAATATAAAATATAAAATATAAAAACATAACATATATCATATAATCTATATACTTAAGAATATATAGAAGTTAATATATCATTTGATATATCATTATTTAATCTATCTTTTACTTCTTTATTTTGAATAAACTTATTAAAACCTTTTGTTAAATCATCCATTATAATATTCTTTTTCTCTCTATTGTCCAGGCAAAATACCCTTTTTGAATGTGCTATTTTAGTCTTTGCTAATAATGTTTCCATATCACGACCATAATAAATAAAATATTTACTATGTTCTTTAAACCACGATATATTAAGGATTATATGATCGCATTTCCATCCAATATCATTGACTAATTTTATGAATATATCCCTTAATTGAATAGGTGAATATTCTTCTGTTTCAAACCTCCATGTAAATCTTGAATTCAGCCCTTTATTATAAGCAAATAAACATTCGTTTAAATCTTTTTCGTATCCGGCTATAATAACCATTAGATCCTTCTTATAATAACTTAAGCACTCACATAAAGTATCAATACATTCCTTAGCAAAATAATCTTGTTTCTCTCTATTCCCGAGAGAATATGCCTCGTCTATAAACAAAACCCCACCTAATGCATCTTCGATAACCTTCCTCGTTTTAATTGCTGTTTGTCCTATATAACCGGCTATTAAATCGCTTCTTGTAACCTTTATGAATTTTGACTGTGATAATATTCCCAATTTGCTGTATATATCACCCATTAGTTTTGCGATTTCTGTCTTACCAGTTCCAGGCGGTCCATATATACAGGTGTGCATAAAATCTCCTTCGGTGGTTTGGAGATCCTGTATAAAATATAAAATTTGTTCTATTATTTCGCTTTTTAGTTTAGTCATCCCAATCATGGAATTGAGTGATTTAATTGGTTCGTAAATACGATGTAAAGCATCCATATTAATATTATAATGTATTTTTTCACCCGTGTATTTATGTTTTAACGGTGACGCTTCTATTAATTGAATTAGATCGGTTAATGTATCTATTTTACAATTAACTGTTCTGAATTCTATACCATTTCCGTTATATGAATATGAAGAGGTATTATGTTGGTTCTTATCATTTATTATATTATTGTTTCTGTTATAATTCATTATTGTATCGCCATTAAATATAGCATCATAATAATCATTTGTATGTGGGTTTTTAGAATGTAAATAATACTTTTTTAATCCCAGGTTCATCTTATTTTCTCTCTGTTTTTTATCCATAGCATTAATAAAACTCTTTTGCGTATATGTATTGGAATATGGTGTTTGTTTCTTTAAATAATTATATTTTTGTTTCATAATTTTATAAGTATTATAGTATTTAAGCATATATCATTTAATTAAAAATAAAAACTATAAATATATGTATTATAAAAATGTTGTATTTGTTCATAAGAATATTGAGAATGATGAAATATTTATGAAATCATTGGAGAGAGAGGACAATATTGTCTTATTAGAAAGTAAATATCCAGATATTTCAAATATTATTGATTACTTTGAAAATCCAATTTTTAAAGATATTATAAATATTGATAATGTGGCATTTATTTATCATTATCCAGGATATGAAGTATTACCATTCTATCAAGATAAATATTATAAATCATTGCATGATAATAACACTATTAAGAAATCAAAATATAGCTATATTAGTGATAATATAAGTAATCTATTAAAATATTTAAAAGGTAATTTTTCAATTTCACATGTTGATATTATGACATGTAATTTAAATTCTAAATATTATAAGGATGATATAGAAAATATAGAAAATGATATAAATATCCAAATAAGATATTCATTTAATAATATTGGTAATTCAATAGATTGGGTTTTAGAATCACATAATGTAAATATTAAAGATATTTATTTTAATAATAATATTAATAAATGGGATGGTGTTTTAACACAAGCAATTACTAATTTTTCAGATTTGGAATTGAAGAGTACAGGAGAAAAAATATTTGATGTTAAAAATATAGATGTAATAATTGATGGAGAAACTATAACAAAAAAATATATAAAAATTAGAGATAATATTAAAATATTAAAATGGCTTGATATTAGTGGTATTGAAATAAATGGATATTTTTTTATTGCTAAAAATGAAGTTTTTGATGGTAATAATATTGAAATTGATGCTTCTGGAATTTTTTTATATGATGGTTTATTCGCTTTTGATTATAATGGTTTATGGTCATTTACAAGTGATGAAAAATATTATCCTCTAATTAAAAATCTAGGGATAATAAATGGAAAATTGCTTTATGGTGGTTGTGGATATTTTGTTCGTTTAAACCAATTTTTTTTCATAATAAATAACTGCTATAATAAAAATAATATATCTTTTTACTCTGGTGGATTTGTAGGAATTCCATCATTTAATAGTTTAACACTAAGACATATAATACGAAATTGTTATAATAGTGGGAATATAGATAGACACGGAGGAGGAATTGTTTCATCATATTCAGGTGTAAAAGGGTATTGTATTATAGAAAATTGTTATAATACTGGAAATATAAGAGATTATGGGGGTGGTATAAGTGGTTCATATTCAGGAATGGAGGGTATTTGTAATATAAAAAATTGTTATAACAGTGGTGATATTTCTGAGTATGCTGGGGGAATTTCTGGAGCTTATAGTGCTATAGGAGGAATTTTTCATCAAGGAAATTGTTCAATATTTGGTTGTTATAATATTGGTAATATATCAAGATATGGAGGAGGGATAATAGGATATGGATTATGTAATAATACAGATAATAATATAAGTAGTTTATGTAATATAACAAATTGTTATAATACTGGAAATATTTCTACAAATTCAGGTGGTATTGTTGGATCAAATGCTAATTACAATGTTTATATGAATTCATTTGGTTCGATAAATATAACAAATTGTTATAATACAGGTTCTTTTATGACGGGTTCATCTTCTGGATTAATAGGTATTATGTGTGAAAAAATAAATATCAAAAATTGTTATACAGATGGAATACGTTATATTAATGGTGTTGATATTATAGATAATGGTGTCGATATGAATAATAATAATATACATATTTTAAATTACATCAAAAATATAAACTCACAAAATGATTTATTTAATTTATTTGACCAAAATACAGATTTTGATTTTATTATAGATAATTTCTCCAATAAACCTGTTGTTTATCCACTAATTAATGGTATTAAAAATAAATATTATAAATACGAATATTATAATTCTAATAATATACAATTATACAATATTATAGTTAATAATTGGAATAAAAATATAATCACAAATTATAATGAAGTAAAAGAGTTTTTTGATTCTAATTCTTTAATTAATAATATTATTTCGTTGTTTTTGGAAAATTTAGAAAATAAATTAATAAATATTCAATATGGGATTACTGGAGACTATATTATAGTTAATAATAAAATATTTAAATATTATAGAAAATTTACTAATGATAGAAGCATTTTGAGAGAAGAATTGAATGTCCCAGACGAAGGGATATTATACTTTGAGAGTGGTATAATATTATATAATGATCCAATAATAATTAATGATAATAGTCAAATTATTACAAAACCATGTTATTGTAAACCAAGGGCAATGCCATTACAATTTAATACACATAATAATATAGTTCAGATATCAAATAAAATGAAGATAGCATCAAAATTAAAATATAACAGGAATTTTAGATAAAACATATTTTATAATAGTTTAAAAAATAATTGATATAAAAATAAAGCTATAATTAATACAACATAATAAAGTATATCAACGAAAATATTCATAATATTATAATTATGGATCCTTCTTCTATCCAAATAGTGAAACCCAAAAAAGTTATTAGTACTAAAAAACGACATTTGAAAACTACCAACCCTAAAAACACAGTAAATTCTATTACAAAGACACGAAACACTAATAATATTACAGAAGAACATATCATTAAAGATATTGTTGGTACCGGTACCCCTGATAAATTTATTAATGATGTGGAAAAATACATTGAACATCCATGGTCTGTAATTGAGAGTTATTTTGAAGGACAACATTTAAGACGTATGGTAAGACATCAAATTGAGTCATATAATGATTTTGTCAATTATCAAATTAAGAAAACTATAAGTATGTTTAATAATTACTTAATTCGTTCTGAGCGTGATTTTGACGAAGTCTCCGGAAAATATGCTCTTGAAATGTATATGTCCTTTGATAATTTCCATATTTACCGTCCCCAAACATACGAAAATAATGGTGCTACGAAAATTATGTTTCCACATGAGGCACGAATTCGTAATTTCACATATGCAAGTGCTATGACAATTGATATTAATATTAAGATTATTCGGCGGTCAGGTGATGCTCTTGAGAATGTAACTACACAAATGAAAAAACTCCAGAATATCCATATTGGTAAATTGCCAATTATGCTCAAGTCAAGCATTTGCGTTCTTAATCAATATAAACATATGGATTATACACGAACCGGTGAATGTAAATTTGATGCTGGTGGATATTTTATTATTAATGGTAGTGAAAAAACTGTATTGGCACAAGAACGGGCAGCAGAAAATATTGTATATTGTTTCCCAGTAAAAGGCACAAAATATTCATGGAGTGCAGAAATTAAGTCAGTTCCAGATTTCAAAATTATCTCTCCAAAACATATCCGCATGATGTTATTGAATTCAAATAATGGTTTTGGTCATCCTATTCATATCCAAATTCCAAGGATGAAACAACCAATTCCGTTGTTCATCTTATTCCGTGCATTGGGTGTATTATCAGATAATGATATTATATCATATATTCTCCTTGATAACTCAACAAGTAAAAACAAAAAGAAATTGTTTATGTTGAGGGGGTCGGTTGTTGATTCTAATACCACACTTACACAAGAAGAAGCATTCCAGTATATAGTGAATAATGTCAATTTCACACCTATTAATATCAAACCAGAAGACAGAAAACAGAAAAAGATGGATTTTGCTGCAGATGTATTGAATAATGATTTATTTCCACATTGCAAAACGATGACACAGAAGTTATATTTCCTGGGATATATGACGGATAAACTTGTTTGCACGGCTCTTGAAATTACAACACAAGATGACCGCGATAGTTACCTTAATAAACGTATTGATTTACCCGGTATTTTACTTAATAATTTGTATCGTAATTACTTTAATAAATTGGTCAAGGATATGGAAAAACAGATTATAAAAGAAATTAATAATGGGTCTTGGAGATCTACAGATGACTATATGAATATTATTACAAATACAAATATTTATAAAATTGTTAAATCTACAACAATTGAAAACGGCTTGAAACGAGCCCTGGCTACTGGTGATTTTGGTATTAAGAATTCCAACACGGCGACAAATACCAAAGTGGGCGTTGCACAAGTATTGAATAGATTAACATATATCTCAAGTCTTAGTCATTTACGTCGTGTAAATACCCCAATTGATAAAAATGGCAAGTTGATCGCACCGAGAAAATTGCATAATACATGCTGGGGGTTTCTTTGTCCTGCAGAGACACCAGAAGGTGCGTCTGTTGGTGTTGTAAAAAATCTTAGTTATATGACACATGTGACTATTCCATCTGATAGCAATATTATCTACGAGATGATTGAACCCCGTATTGATGGGATTGATGATAAAGCCCCTATTGATTTATATGATAAAGTTAAAGTAATTATCAATGGGAACTGGATGGGGATCACTAATAATCCATATGAATTATTCTTATATCTAAAAGAGAAAAAATATGCCGGTATCTTAAATATATATACACAGATTATATTTGACTATAATAAGAAGGAAATTAAGATTTGCAATGAAGCGGGGAGACTCACCAGACCTCTTTTGCGTGTTAAAAATAGAAATACTACATTAACAACAAAAATTATTGAAAAAGTAGAAAAATGCGAATTCCTATGGGATGATTTGACAATTAATCAAAAAATAGGTGATTCCATTATTGAATATATTGACGCAACTGAACAAAGTTTTAGTATGGTAGCAATGAAACCATGCGATATTAATTTTGGAAAAGATAAGAAAAATTACCTTTATACACATTGTGAAATCCATCCAAGCACTATATTCGGTATTCTTGCATCTTGTATCCCATTTCCGGAACATAACCAGGCACCAAGAGTGACATACCAGTGTGCTATGGGTAAACAAGCAATGGGTGTATATGTTACAAACTATGATAATAGGATGGATAAAACCAGTTATGTCTTGTCTAACCCGATGCGTCCCCTTGTTGATACGCGAATTATGAATATGATGAACCTTAATGCCATCCCATCTGGTGAAATGGCTATTGTTGCTATTATGTCATATACCGGATATAATCAAGAAGATTCCATTATATTTAATGAAGGGTCACTAAACCGTGGATTATTCTCGGCAACAATTTATCATACTGAGAAAGACGAGGAGAAAAAAGTATATGGTGATGAAGAAGTGCGTTGTAAACCAGACAAAACGGTAACGAAGGGTATGAAATTTGCGAATTATGATAAGTTGAAATCAAATGGTTTGATGGCTGAAAACGCATTAGTAGAAAATAAGGATATAATTGTTGGAAAAGTAGTCCCCATTAAAGAGAATAAGAATGATAATACTAAGATTATTAAATATACAGACCAAAGTATTATGCATAGGACAGTAGAGGAAACATATATTGATAAGAATATTATTGACCGCAATGGAGATGGTTATAATTTCTGTAAAGTCAGACTTCGTAACTACCGCATCCCAGTTATTGGAGATAAATTTAGCAGTCGTCACGGTCAAAAAGGAACAATTGGACTTATCATCCCGGAAGAAGATATGCCATTTATGGCTGATGGAACGCGTCCAGATATTATTATTAATCCTCATGCGATCCCTTCCCGTATGACTATTGGACAATTAAAAGAAACCTTACTAGGCAAAGTATTGCTTGACTTGGGGTTATTCGGGGATGGAACAAGTTTTAATAATTTATCAGTAAAAACAATATCAGAGGAATTATTGAACCTTGGATATGAGGCACATGGTAATGAAGTAATGATGAATGGAATGACTGGGGAACAATTGGAGACGTCTATATTTATCGGTCCGGTATTTTATCAAAGACTGAAACATATGGTAAATGATAAACAACATAGTAGAAGTATTGGACCTATGGTGGGTCTTACACGACAACCAGCAGAGGGCAGATCTAGAGATGGAGGATTAAGGTTTGGAGAGATGGAACGAGACGCAACGGTCGCAAATGGAATGTCGCGTTTCACAAGAGGTCGTATGTATGACTGTTCTGATAAATTTAAAATGTATGTTTGTAATAATTGCGGATTGACCGCAGCATTCAATAATGAAAAAGGAATTCACCATTGTAAAAGTTGTGATAATTTTAATAACTTCTCATTAGTTGAGTTGCCATATGCGTGTAAATTGTTATTCCAGGAATTAACGAGTATGAATGTAGTGCCTAGGATTATGACGGAATGATTAATTATAGATAATGACAAACCAATAAATCACCAGACCAGTTAATATGTAGTATAAATAATTAAATTATGTAATGGTATATTAAAATATAAATAATATAAATAAAATGAATAAATACTTAGTAGAATTTATAGGAACATTCTTTTTTTTATATGTTATATTATCAACTAGCGATGCTTTAGCAATAGGTGGTGCTTTAATATTAGCAATATATATTGGTTCTTGTATATCAGGTGGCAATTTTAATCCTGTTGTATCTTTAATAATGGCATCAATAGGGAAAATACCAATGAACGATTTATTACCATATATTGTTTCACAAGTTTCTGGAGGTTTAGCTGCGTTAGAATTATATAGAAGAATGAGATGATAATTATAATTTAACATACCAAAAGTATACACTTAATAACTTATTTATATAGTTCATTAACATTTATTAGTTAAAAATAATGTAAAAATATAATATTTATTTCTCTCTAAATATTATAATATGGATCAAGGAGTTGGAGATTTATTTTCAAATTTAAAAAATAGAGCAAATAAAGCATTGGGATTAAACACATCTGACAAACAAGTAAAAGATACAACTCAATTAAATCAAATAACAACAAACAACAACGTCCATGAAGAAGATAATAAAGAGGAAAATCCCTTAATTCAACCACTTGTACCAGACAAACAAATTAAAGAAATTAACAAATCTAATGAACAACAACCATTACAAGGAGGTAAAAAATTAAAAAGACACTCAAATAAAAAAAACAAAACATTAAAAAAAGGAAAAAAAGCAAAGAAAGTAATTAAAAACAAACATACAAATAAAACACATGTCAAAACAATTCATAAGCAAAAACATAATGGTATACATGTAAAATCAGCAAAAGCAAATAAAAAAATATTACATAAATCCAGAAAACATACTGGTAAAAAAACAGCAAAACATACAAGAAAATAAGTATAATTTACACAATATAATTTATGCAATATGATTACTTAATATTGTAATACATATATTATAATACATATAATATCTTTTATTAATTCTGATAATATAAAGCATTTTGTTTTATACTTTCTATTTGAAGACTTGCAGACACCGCCCCATTGGAAGAAAATGATGAATTGCTTCTTTTATATATATTGTTTTCTTTACACCCATTATTACATGATGGTTTAGGCACGTTTCGCTGTTCGTATGTTTTACACCTCTTTTTTAAATATTGATTATAATCCATACAATATCCTGAATCAACTGTTTTTTTATTTATTATAGCACTGCGTATAATTTTTTCATTGTCACTTTTACAACAACCTTTATCTTTAAAAACCTCTATAACACGTCCTTCATTTTTCTCTCCATCACAATCACAATTTAACGTTTTACGATAATATTTTGCTACTGGGATTTTTGACGGGTTAGATATACCATTATCAACAGGTCTTATATTACGCCTAACAGGTTCATATATTTTGAATGAATACATTTATATAACTTATTATATTATATTTTCAACAGTATTATATATAATACAATATATAATAATGTATCACTATCATGTGTATCTGTTGATTATATTTGTAATAGTATTAATTTTTTATAATGTGTATTCATTTTTTTGTAATAGTTACAATGGGATAAACGGAGAGAAAATGTTGGATATTAAAGAAGGGATGAGTAATGAAAATAACGCAGAAATAAGTGTATTAACATATAAAAACGCGGGTGCGATAGAAAACCTACAGAAAGAAAAGAGTGATTTTAAAAATGATATAAAGCAAGTATATCAAAATCAGGCAGGGATAAATGAATTAAATATACAGGTATCCAAATTAGTTCAACAAGCTAAATTAGCAGAAACAACAAATAATAACCAAGATATGCTGATTAATAAACTGACATCACAAGAGAAAGAATTACGGGAATATACTACTAAAGCATACACTACATCACAAGAAAATAAGCAACGTTTCGTAGAATTGGCAAATGAAGCTAAAAAAGCAAGTGACGAAGCACAACAAGAAAGTGATGGTATTTCTTTTGAAAAATAACCGGTTAAAAAGTATAAAGTATTATATAAATATATATATAATACCATATGAGTTTTTTTAAAGATATTGTTACGGATATTAATAAAGTTGAGGAAAAATTTCTCGGTCCTGATTATCCCTATTATAAAAAAATAGCAACACCAGGGAAATTAGGAGTAAGTGGCGAAGGTTCAATTAAAGCGTTAGATAATGATATAGCAGCCATAGTTTCTTATGTTGAAGTATTAGTAAGTGGTAGCGGTTCTGGTAATATACCGGGTAAACCTTTAGGCAACAAGTTTTTTTTAGAAACTGGTGGACAATGTAAAGATTATAAGACTAATAAAAATGTAACTAGATCAATGTATATTAATAATGTTCCAACAGGTGATATACCTATTGTATCAAATTTAAGTGGTATGAAATTCCCTGGTTTAAAAGGTTTAGTGCCTGGTATAATGAGCGATATGTATGCTATAAATCCACTTAAGATGTTTTCTGCATTTATGGAAGGTAGCGAACCTTTATGTGCTGAGGTTAATTTACCTGTTAGAAATGTTGATGATGTCGAAAGCACGCAATCAGGATATATACCTATATCAGAATTGAAAGATATGGCAGGTGACGGGATTATACCAGAAAAAACAGTTACCGAAGTAATGACGCGTTCATTAGATAAAAATGTTAGTGGTTCAACTACAAAAGAAGGCTTCATTAATCTATGTGAGACTATATTTGATTATGGTTGTAAAAACAAGGAGACGAAGTATAACCTTGCGAATAGTAAAAATACTAGAAACACCAAACCTCAAGAAATAATCCAAGAAATAAGAAAAAATATCAATAAATTAAAAACAAATAACAAAATAACAGATAAATTATTTTATACTATATTCTCATTGTTATTATTGTATTTTTCACTAAGGTTATTACAAAAATGGCAATAGCATAGCGACCTTAAGATAACAAACATGGATAACATTGATAGTCTAATCTATATATCATTATCTAAAAATAAGTTTCTCTTCTTGGTTTCATTGTAAGGAATATTATATTTTTTACACCATTCTATACATAAGTTTATATGTTTCTTCTGCATTATATTATATTTACTGTTATTCCTTTGATTACATTTCTTTATTAAAATAATTGTTTGATATATGTTTTCAACTTGTGTTTGCCCAAATAGTGTATTTATTTCTTTTATTTCATTAATGTAATGGATATTATGTTTATTATCAAAAATACTGCAAATATATCTTTGTTTCTCTCCATTAACGACAATATTATTAAATATATCCAATAACTTATTTAATACTATATCTTCCAACGGTGTGTATCCTTTACATACTATATATTTTTCAGAATTGGCTTTACGACTTGTATCAGGTTTTGTAATATATATGTCATCATAACAAGACGTTAATACATATATTAAATCAACCATACTCTTACTAAAACAATCGAATATTTTTATTATAAAACATCCCCCTTTCTTTTGTAAAATAAGAGCATATATAATTTGTGTATATATTAATTGTATAGCATAAATCTCCTGCTTATTGAAATCAATTGAGAAATCAAAACCACCGTCAGCAGTAATTAAATCCATTGTATTGGAATATTTCTTTTGTAGATATAATAGGTTTTCATATTTATATAAATCACCGTCTCCACTAACACCGGTCTCGATCATTATATTAGGAAATTTTTTTAATACTGAATTTATTTTACTCCAACCAGGGATTATAATATTTGTGCTATCTGTAAGTGTTATACCATGATATATATCAGATTTATTATTTCTACTTTCAGCAAGTGCTTCTATAAATCCTCCTGGTCCTTCGGCAAGATGAAATGTATTAATAAATGTTTTATTGTATTGTTGTAATAATTCAAATTCTTCTAATAACTCAATCATTTTATAATATGCCCTTGATAATGGTCGTAATTTTGAAACTATTGATTTACCACTATATGGTGTATGGATATACTCGTATGGATTTGTCATTTTCTTAAATATATCCCAGTATTCTAATTCATTATTTATGTGTTGTTTTGCTTGGATAATATATTTATTGCATAGAGCATTTATATATGGTTCTTCATTATTAGTTATATCTTTAAATACCGCAGTTATATTATTAATACTATTTATAGATTTAATATGTGGATTGCTTTTTAATTTATAATAAATCATTATTTATTTACTTGCTATTAATTATAGGATTATTATAGTATCTATTTTAATGTTTATATTACTTTAATGTAAAGTTAATTTGTAATTAAATTTATTCAATGTTATTCACTCTATTTTTCTTAATTAATTCTATTATGACATAGTTAATTATATCCATCCCATTTAATTCTTATAAAAAAATATTATATTGTTTTATATTGTTTTATATAGTATTGTTTTATGCGTCTTTTGTAATAGACCTTTCAAGGTTCGTAAATTGGAATGATTCTGTTCGTGCACTCGTTGAAATTCCACGAATTAAATTTGAAGCAATAGCCATTCCAACATTAGTACCATTATATGTTGGATTAATAGTCAATGAACGTTCAGGAGTAAATCACATAGTTCTAGATAGTTTTTCTACATCCCCGATATTTGCACCAAGGAATATAGTATTAAAATACTTATCCTCTTCTTCAGTATCCAACAATTCTTTCATATTTTCGATGGTCTTAGTTGATTTATTATCGTAACCATCAGTAATAACATATACAATCCTATTAATTTTTGGGTCTAGTGTTCTCAACTCCCTATTCAATGACTTAATGTGGGTTTCACATCGTTCTTTTTGTTCGTTTACACCTTTAATCACATCATCAAATAATGATGTTAAACCTCGTGGTTTTAATTCATCAATAAAATATTCAATTTCTGGGATATCGTAACTAGATAAATTTTTATTCAGAACGACATTAGTAATTACATCATCAAATGTAATAATTGTTAATTTTGTCTCAGCTTCAGGTTTATCAATACATAACTGTTGTTGAGTTTTAATAAGTGAATAAATTTGTTCCACATGCCCATTATTAATAGAGACCATAGAACCAGAACGGTCTACAATAATTACTAAATCAGTATATAATGTGAAATTACTCATTATTTTCTTGTTCTCAAATATAAGATACATAGAATATTATATAAGATATATCTTATATTAGTAGGTAATTAGGTTTTTAAATATTTCAAATAATTATCACTAATATAACCTAACTATATTTTATTTAATTGATAATTATTTTTAATTTTACTCTTTATCTTGCACATCTATCTTCCTTGTTATTTTAAATTTACCTATTTTTCGTGTTTTCTTTCTTGTCTGTTTTTTCTCAGGTATTTCTTTTGTTGCCAATATCTCTTTTTGTGATGGTTGAATATCAATAGTTGGTATGGGAGTAGGGATAACTGTAGTAGGCGCTTGTATTGCTGTTGTTGACGCTATTGTTTCACCACGTTCTTCATTTTCCGGCACTGCGATACTTGATTTTAATACAAATTTGGTCGGTTTTTTCCTTTTTATAATCTTTTTCACTGTTTGTTTTTCACTAATAGGAGGTTGTATAGTATCCGTATCAATATCATCTAATATACCAGTTATTTCTTCCCTTGTCTGTTTTGTCAATCTATCTTCAAACATTGTTTTCTCAATAGAATTTGAACCTGATAAATACGTTTTTTTTACTTCATTTGCATTTACTTGTCTCGTCTTCTTGAATATAAAATATTTATTAAGGAATGATACACGTTTTTGAGTATCATCAAATTCTAATTTATCTGCAGTTCCATATTCCATTTCTTCCTTTGTTTTCCCGAATGTCCGTGTTGTCTTACTGCGTTTTATTTCATTCATCATATGTGTGAATAACTCCCCAAACATACCAATACTATTCGGCATTTTCATTGTTTTTGCTTCATCATTTGTTAATAGATCAAAACCATAACTATCCAATAATTGAATCAAATAATCATAATTTACAAGGTACTCGCGGAATACTTTATTTATAGTATCTTGATATACGTCAACCGCTAACCCAATACAAGATGTATCATTATTGAATTCTTCTATATCATATGATTTTGAAACTTCCCATATTTTCTCTCCATTTTTATATTCATTTACAGCATCACCTGGTTTTAAATCACGCAATTCATTGAATAAACTGCGCCCGTCGTAACTTGTTCCTGTAAAATATCCACCCAATTTACACATATTAGATACATTCTCTAGATAAGTATGTAATGTATCAGGGTTCTCAAAGAAATAATGAATAGCAAACTGTGTTGATACTACATCAAACCCCTCACGCCCTATTCCATAATATCTATAAACCCCTGCTCCTAATTTTGTTTCATCTTTTGGACCCATCCCCATAATAGCTTGAGTTATTTTTTTCCCACTATCTGTATATAAAGCATCACCATTCATAATATTTAATCCACAATTACCTTGCACAAATAAACATCTTGGTATTTTCTTAACCTTCTTTAAATAATTAAGATACCTAGCACAAGCACCATCCAACCTATTCTCTATATTATCTCTAGAAATATCTATTCCAAATACAAATCCAAGACGTGATTTAATCCATTTTGTAAAATCCCCTCCTTTTCCTACAGCTAAATCAATTAATGAACCTCCACGATTTGACACACTTGTAATAAGTTTATTTTTTACATATAAATTGTGGAAATCACGGAGTGCCCTTGAAGATCCACCCATTCTATTCCTGGTATCTTTACTACCCCTATTATAGTATACATCATCATCGTCAAGCAGTGGAGGAATATTTATACCTGTTCTTAACATATCAATAGTAACAGGATTATGTATCGAACTCCAAACGCTCTGTGCTACATGATGTGCATTACCAAAATTTTTTAATCCATTTCTAAATTCAGCTGTTTTATCGTATCTTACTTTTATCGGAACCCATCTCCATCCTTCATCTTTACTCTCATCATATCTAAATTCAACAATAGTATTATCATCAAATGTTTCAAGATTATCTTCAGTTGACATATATTTATTCCCATTCATTTCCTTCAATTGAATATTACATAAATATGCTTTATTATCAATCGGGTTAATAGGATGGAAAGCAATTGGTTTATATTTATCATTATCATCAATATTTGATACACTTGGTAACTTATTTTGTATAACCATCTCACAAGGATTTATATACCCATGTTTTGACTCATCGAACCCAACCCTTAATATAAGGGTCTTATATTGAACTATTTGATCCATTGATGACATATCTTTACCATCATTAAATATATTATGTGTTTCATCTTTACCGCTTTCTTCTTTTTGTGTAGTAACTAAGAAATCAATAGTATTATGATGTGGAGGCTTCCATTTAAATGAGTTTTGCCATGTAATTTTATAATTTTTTACTTCTGTATCTGTTAGAGACATTGCTACACCAAGATTACAAGGTGTAAGGATCAACCCATCTGTATTATATCCAATATGTTTATTATGGATATTAGTTAATATTTCATTACAAGCCTCAAATATAGATATTTTTCTGTCTTTTGTTCTCCAAGGAAATGAAAAGTTTTTAATAGATATAATTAATTCACCATTTCCTGGGACTACATGCATACTATTTAAACTTTCGACAAATGGTGCCAATAAATGAAATCTATAATCAGTTAATAGAAATTCATCTTCTCCTTCTCCTTGGTCATCTCCATCTCTGATTTGTAAATTTGCAAATTCCTTCGATCTCTGGTCTTCGCCATTTATAAAATATACATCAAATATCATATATTTATTAGAATATTCACCTACATCATTATATTGTATATGCTCCCCGTCTAATATACTATTAAAATGTTCTCTACTTTTAGTTATTAAACCCGTAAATTGAACGTTCATATTCATGTCAATAAAATAAATTTTTCCTGAACCATTTACATATAATAACTTTCTTAATCCATCCGCCTTATCAGTAACACAATAATTCTCTCTTATATTTGGACTCCGCATATCATCATCTAGAGGCTGTATATTCCTTAGTTCTAAAGTAATTGAAGATGGACCAATAAAATGTTTTGAATATATTCCTTTATCATGTGGTTTACCTGTAACTAACTCCATATAGTTGTATTTAATCGCTCGCATTTCGTCTAAACCAATAGGATAACTTGATTGTTGTATCCCACATAATACATATTTTATAGTGGAACGTAATTTATCATTCATATCATCAAAACTAACCCTCTTAAATGGTAATACTTCTATTTCAACTTCATAACTTTCCGGATTATTAAACACATTTGATTCAATAACGTTATATGTTGGGATTAAATTGCCGTTTTCTTTGGCGTTTGAGGTTTTCACGACACTTAAATCTACTTGAATAAATGGATAATCTTTATGAACTAATGTTGTTCTAGTTAAATACCTAAATAATTTTTTTTTATCATTCCAATCATTTAATAATTGGTTGACTAATCCATTACCCTCTTTTAATTTACGTTCTTCTTGTAGTGTAACTCTAAAATTTAAATCATCAAAATTAACTGGTCTAATCATAGCAGAGCCTTCTCCTTGACTATTTTCCTTAAAATAAGAAAGTTTTTGAAGAAATTCGATCCCAGGCATTAAAGAATCGGTAGTTCCCTCTTCCATTAACGAGTTTTTACGACAATAATTGCTAATATTATTATCATGGTATATTTCGGTTCGTAGATTTGATATTTTTGTTTTACCTGTCCTTGGGTCATTGAATTGGTTTCTAACACGTAATGAGGATATATCATTTTTATGAACTCTAAAACCCTTAGACAATAGATATTGTGCTACATTATCAAAATCTATTTTTGTGATTTTTTTAAATCCACGTGTGCCAAAACGAACCTCAAACTCCAAATTCTTCCTCCCTGTTATATCTGTAGTATTGGCATTGTTATAAAATAGTTCCAATAAATTCTTTATATCAGGTTTTGGGGTTCTACTATCGCGTTGTAAGCTCATTTTTGTATATTATAATTGTATATTATTATTTTATATTCTTATATAATCAATTTTATATTTAGATATTTAGATATTTCTATTATTTTATTTTCTTTTATATGATCTCCATTATTTCTTGGTATAAATCTACCTTTCTCTTATTTTTTTTCTTTCTTTTTGCTAGTGTATTTATACTTCCCAGTTCTATTTCTATATTTATCCCAATTTTATTTGCTATATATTGTAACTCTGATAATTTATAATTCCCAATAGATTTAACTGCCTTTTCTATACTATTAACTATTATGTAACCTTTCTCATTATGTCCTTCTTCATGTCCGATATCATGAATACAAGTATTATTATCGTGGTTATCATCATGGTCATTATCATTGTCATCATTATCATACAGCTTCAATATACTATTAGTTGTATCATTATGTAATTTAGATAAGTTATAATTGAATGTTTTTATTGTTGATTGTTTCTTATTATTAGTATGAAGTCGTGAGTTCAATACAATACAATAAAAATCGTTACTATCATCATTTTTCATAATTTCAATGAAACAATAACGTTTAAATATTATATTAATATTTTTTAATATACATATTATTTTGAATGTATCCATTTCCAAATCTTCACCATTTCCTAAGTTCTGAATAATACCATCATATTTTATTTTATATCTTTTACACATTATTTTAATGTCTTCTTTTTTACTATTCAATTCATCTATTAATTCAAACCTTATTTTATTTTCAATGCCAAATATATGAGATTTATTTAGATAATTATACTCATCATATCCGTGTAATAATATATAAAAAATCCAAAATAGATGATTTTTCTTATTATATATGTAGTAATTAATATCTTGTTTATCACTAATTTTATTTATTGAGGTTTCAGGTTCTCCTTCTTTTCCTGGGTTTTCTACATTTATATTCATATCCATACCCATAACTCTATAATCAACAGGCGTTTTAATATAGTTTTCATTTCTCTTATGGGTTTTATTGGTACCCTGATTATGATAATAACTATTAATTTTATCACTACCATCTGGTTCTTTTTCACATCGTAATTTATCAAGCCACGATGTAAAATACTTGCTATTATTCTCTGTTAAATAATATTTTTTTAAAGAATTTAAATCTATTATATTACGGGACATATTTGAGTATTTAATAAATATATTGCTGGTAATATATTTATATTGTTTCAATAATAAAACTTTATCATATCTAATAAAAATTATTTTTAATTTCATTCTTTTGATTTTCTATATTTGTTATTTCTTTTTCAATAACTAATAAATGTGTTATATAATTTTCTACTTCGCGTAATATACTACTATTCACACTAATTAAATTGATAAATATACCATTACTATTTTCGCTATATTCAATATCATATTTTCTAAATATTCTAAATATTTCTTTTTGTTCTCCCGATGTTAATAACTCTATTTTATCTCTTATAGACACTTTATATTCATTTTCATTATCATTTTCATTGGTAGTTTCATTATCTGTATTAACATTAGTGTTTTCTGATTTATCTGTATTATTTTCTTGATATTCACTATTTGATAACATTGGATATCTATATTATAATTAATTATATTGTAATGTTTAAGTTTATAATTAGTAATATAATTATATTTCTCTAATTCTTTTGTAATTATATGATTATTACTTTATTACTAGTCTAATTTTCTTGGATGGATCACGTTTAATTAACTTTTTAGGTTTCATCATTTCAGCAATAACAGAAATCTTTGGGTCATTAATCTCATACCGCTGTCCCAAAACACGGATTTGAATTGTATCCCCAACTTGGACATTATTGAAATATTTATCTTTATAATGGTGATCTCTTGCAACAAATACATCAACAGGTGATTTACTACCACTGCTTCCACGTATTCCTGCTTTTGTGATATTATCAACCTTAATTTTAAATCGCATCCCTTCAACAGGACAACAAATTAGACATTCTACTATTACATCAAATACAACATTATTACTTTTCATAATACCTGCCGAATAATTTATTATTCTTACAGAGTTATTCTTTACAAATCCCTCGATAATACAACGTCCTTCTAAATCTTCAATTAACTTTCTCTGGATTATTTCCCCAATATTACCACCCATGAGTATGAATGGTAATGTAATTTTTCTATGAATAAGTTGTAACATATAAATTCCTAATCCTTTACGGTGTTTATCATCACTTGTTAAATCTGGTTTTTTTACATCTTTTTCACCAATTAATGTAGTTATATTATCTGACCTTTTTTGCTGATTAGTTCTTAATTCTTTTTGGGTACTAGACATTATTATATATATAATTATTCTTTTAAATTTATTATTTATTTTTAATCAATTTTTATTAGATTTATATATTTATTGGATTTATTGGATTTATTAGATTTATTGGATTTATTAGATTAGAACTTGATAATTTAATTATTTTATATTACCTCCACATATATCCATATATATATATATATATATTATTACTGTTTTATAGTGATTATTTAATTTTTATCAATCTTATTAAATAGTGCATTTTCATAATTGAAAAACCACTTTTTCCCATCTTTTCTTATTCCATCATAATAACGTAGCAAAAATTCTTGTTCGCTACATAATTGCGGTATTTTACTATCTTTGCTATTACTACTTGTATATTTTTCAGTTTCTCCATATATTTGATTCAATATCTTTAATTGTGTTTTTTTGCCTGCTTGATCGCATCTTGCACCTCTTGACCTTTTATCAAGCATATTTTTAGTCTTAAAAATAATCATCCCTGATTTATTAATAGCCATCATAAATCCTACAAAATCACTAATTTGGCTAATATCTAAAATCTTTTTCTGGAGTTCTTCTCTGAAATCATCTATATCTGTTGGTTTTGCTCTCTCTAAAATATTTTCACTATTCAATACATATAAATTTATCGCATTTTTATTTTCTAATAAATATCCTTTAGCACCACCCATACTTTCATTTAATTCTATCAATAGTGTTTTATTTATATAATTTTCTATTTTTTCAAAGAAAATGTCATCCATAATTATATTCCCTATTTTCTCTCTAATATTCAGGTATTCTATCAATTTCATCTTATCATTATTATCCATTATATCTATTAAATGATGCAATGCGAATGAATTCAATATGTCTAAATTTATTTCTGCTGATAATTTTTGAATGGTAACTCCACAATGCTTAAACCAATCGTTGTCTCCACGAATTACATCTTTTGTCTCTATTATTAAATAATAGGTATCTAGTAATTTTTTTAATACACCCGAAATATTTTCTTTTATAGCATCTCCCTTTTTATCTTTATCTACTATTTTTTTGGGTATATTCTCTAGTATAGAACTTTCCATTATATTATCTTGAAGATTAAATTTTATAGATTTATGTTTATAATCAAACGGTCTATTCATATCTTCAATTGTTATATGTTTGGTTTCTAATTCTATTGGTTTAAAAAAATACATCTCATTTATATTTTCCAAGTGTCCTAATCTCCCTAACATATCAATAATATATTCATTGCGTTCATTTATCAGGTAATCTAATGCTTTATTTATTTGGATAAGGGGGTATTTTCTAGTGTGTGTTAACAATTTAATTAAATCATCTTTTTTATATAAATATCTATCTTTAAACAATTCTTTTATATTAGATATTATCTTATCTATGTTCAAAATAATAAAATTTTCGTTATAACTATCCATATTAACACTTAATTCTGATTTATCTATTTCAGGTTTGCATGTGAAATCACATTTTTCCATATAATCACATATCTGTGTGAATTTTTTATCGCCTACATTATAATCTATATTATACCCGGTTGATAGTGACAATTTAACGGTTTGTTTCATATTTCTCTCTGTTAAATTATTCAATCCCTCATTCAAATAACAATCTATAGCATTCTCTTTCATAACACGAGAAACATTACCCATTTGTATCGATTTCTTTTCTGCCATTCGGTATATATACATATCTATTGTTTCTTCTTCTCTATCATTTTCATCATATTTATCTTCCACATCTTCTTCATTTGGGGATCCTGCTACTTTTTTGTCTTCAATACTACCGTGTAAATATATCTCTACATTTCTCTCCGCAAATGGTAATCTACAATGACTTCTGAACCTCACCGCTCGCCCAATGATTTGATCCGTTCTACTCATATTATACCATGGTTCTATTATATGAACTTGTCTAATATTATTTAAATCAATCCCTTCTGAACCTGCTTTACTAATAATAATAACCTTTACTTTCTCTCCATTTACATTATCCTCATTTGTTGCCGATTTTATTTCTTTTAAATTATTGGGGGATAATTTGGAATCTCCAGTAATCATAATATATCTTGCTGGATTAAATATATGATCCTTATCCTTATCAAGTTCGGTTTTTGCCTTCATAGTAATAGAATCAATCTTGGGTGTTGGTTCAGTTTTAAATAGATTATCATTCCCTAGTCGGGTAATGCCTAATTCTTCTAATGCTAGAGCAATTGGCACACAACCACCATCGATATATTGAGAATATAATAATACAATTCCTTTTGATTTCTTTATTAAACCCATTATATTGTGTAATTTCATAGAATATTTTTGTAATCCATCGGATGAAAAGATGTTACCATATTTCTCATAAGGTTTTTGTTTGTATTCAAAATCACGCTTTGTTTTATCATTGTAAGATACTACTTGTAGTAATCCTTGTCGTCCAATAAAACTACGAATGTCTATTTTCTCTTCTTTTTTGGGGTTCTCAATAAATTCATCTAATCTTGAATTGGGATATACGAAATTTAAAGTTTGTAATGGTAATTCCACATTCGTCCATCCCATCCCTTTATCCATGGTTACTTCATCCGGTAAATTTGATTTTAATTTCTGTTTCGCTAAATCATATCCTATTTTTTGGTAATTGCCTATTTTATTTATAAAAATATCTAAATATTCTATACCTTGTATAATTGATGATCCATTTAATTGATATTTTGGGTATTCAAACCCAGGATTTTTCAATGTTAGTAATTTATTAAAATCACTTGGGTATATCCTATATGGGAATGTGTATGGGTTCTCTCCACGGACAAATGATACATATCCCCTCATCTTTTGCAGTAACAGATTTTTACCAACTTCATTTGAACCATCTACTCTGAAATTTCCCTTTTTATCAAATATATCGCGCACTTCTATTTTGGGTCTCCCGTCATTTATATTCATTAAATTTATGAGCCATACTATTTCTTTATAACTATTGAACATAGGAGTAGCTGATAATAATAATAACTTTAATGTATCGGAATAATTCACCATATCAAGTAAGTTTTGAGCAATCTTTTTATTTGGATTGTCTCCACTAATTCTGATATTATGGACTTCATCAATAACAATTAAACGGTTCGAAAACTCTCTTTTAAGGGCTCTCTCTTTGTTTTTCTTTGTTTGGTCTTCATCTCCTTCAACTAAATATTGGCTTTTTAATTTTGTGATGTAGTTTGAAAATTCTATATATCCCATAAAGACATATCCTTTATTTATTATTTTATTCACTTGTTTCACTATTTTAACTTTAGATAATCCTTTCATATTCATAGGATTTATTTCTTTCAATAGTTTATTACCTGTGCATGCTTTCAAATCCCATAATCCATTTACTTCTTTTAGTTTTCTATCATCAAATAGTTGTAATCTAAAATTACTTTGGACATTAGGTGATGCTACAATAATAATTTTCTTTTGTATCCCAACCTGGTTCATATAATCACGCATTTCTTCACACACGGATATTGCCGAACACGTTTTACCTGTTCCTAATCCATGATATAATAATAAACTGTTATATGGTGTTAATGAAGAGAGAAAATTTCGCACAAATATCTGATGGGGTGATATTTCAAACCCCGCACTACACATTAAATCTGCCTCTTCTTCTACATCTTTTATATCAGTATCATATACTAAATCATTGAATTCTTTTTTTTCTGCTATTTTTATATTAAAATTAGGGTCTAATAAATGAGGATATAAAAACTGCAATTTATCTGGGTTATTGCCTAAAATAATGCTCTCTCTATTTTGGAACTCTAATAATAATTTCTGTAATTCTTTATCGTGATTATTATACCATTTATCGAAACCTTTTATGTCATTAATTATTTTATCAAAATTATCATATATTGGTTCTTTTACTATATCCACAACTTTATTACCCGTTTGTGGTGGTGGTGGTGGTTGTGATATTGTCGGTTGAGGTAGTTGTGATTTAATAACTAATTTTTTCTTCCTTGACAATGGTATTCGTTTCCTAGTTTTCTTTATTTGAATACTATTTGAACCACTGGGAGAAGTCCTTATTTTTGAACTCATTACTTAATATAATATTATATTAGATATTCTATTATATTTATATTTTAACTTCATACTTAATTATAGTTTAGATTGAACTGTTTTTTTACCATGACAATTTCTACATAACGCAATTAGATTGTTTACATTATTATCCCCTCCATGTTGTAAATCCATTATGTGGTCTATTTCATATGTATGGTCTAAAGGGTCGTTACAGTGTCCACATTTCCATGATTGATTAGAAGCAACATATTTTTTCTTAGTCTCGCTCACAGACCTTTTATGATTAGTATTTTTCCCTGAGTTAATAATTCGGTTATCCTGTGTTGGCTTATATCCACCTCCAGATAGAGAGAACCCACCCACTGTATGGGTCTCGTTACTCCTATCATATCCTATATTATCTTTATCAATGCCTGTTAAAAATTTATCCTTCGTATAATCCAAAATTGGGGTTATAATATTTTTTGAGTTTTTATCTATCGGCATATAACGTATTATATCATTAGCATGTATTAATAGTGATCTAGTTTGAAATGGTTGTTTCTTTATGAATATATATATAACGAATGCTATTGCTACATAAGATGCTATTTTAAAATATTTTACGTCTATTTTAATCATATTTATTAATTTTCCATCATAATATGTATTATATACAAGAGCTATCGTTATCAACAATAATATAATTTCAAATCTCATTATAATATACTTTTAAAAAAAATATTACTCATATATAGTTTATCTTAAAATTATATCCCTTTACCGCCAATATTATATCCTATATATACACTAACTATGAGTGCTAAAATAGAACAAAAATATATTACTTTATTTTTCCATTTATAAGTTTTATTATCTTTCTCTCTGTCATTAGTGTATATGTGACAATATGATGTTATAAATTCATCAAATGTAATTTCATCTTTTTTAAGTTCCTTATTTATTTTATTATGTATAAAATGAACCCATTTTAATATGGAATGTCTAGAATCTAAATATGGCGTTACAGGATATTTATCTAATAACTTAGCAAAATTATTTCCATATTCAGGATTAGGTAAAAATATTGGCATATTTTGTATAAATTCATAATACTTTTTCTTTGTTGTTTCATGTGGGTTTACTGGATAAGTCATCGCCATGGTATTTATAAAGAACCAAAAACGAGGACCCCATATATTCTCATCCCAAATAATTGTGTCATTTATATTTGCTATTGTGAAATTTTCCATTATATTCAATTAATATAAAAAGATAAAGATAATAACTAATATCATATAATAAATTATACATTAATATGAATAATTGTAAATATAAAGATAATGGGTGTGACCGCGAAAATAAATGTTTAAAAAAAAATACTTCATTGAAGCATGAAATGTTTAATATAAGGAAAAATAATATTCCAAATAATATCTCTAATTATTCAAAAACGATAAAAAATACAACTAGTTCAAAAGATAATATTTGTAAAAATGATCGTTTTGTATATAATAAAAAAATTATTATTAAAGGTCATAATAATCATAATAAATCAATTTGTAAAGACGATTATTGTGATTCTATCATGAGCGATAAAAATATATTTACGGAAGGTGAATATATTACAACAAGTGATAATAATAATACTAAATTTCCAATAACAAGCATCGGTATTATAGGATATTATTTCAATAAGACTATTAAAGATTATCAATTCTTATTGATTCGTAGAAAAGACACATTAGGATATGTTGATTTTATACGTGGGAAATATCAATTACATAATAAAGCATATATAATGAACCTACTTAATGAGATGACAGTGCAAGAGAGAAGTTATCTTAAGAATGGATTTAATTATAATTGGAATAAATTATGGGGAAATATGAAATTAAAACAACGTTATATAAATGAAGAATATATTTCCAAGGAGAAATATGAGGCTCTTGTTAATGGTATTTCTACTACAAGTGAGTTCTATAATTTAGAATCATGTCTATCTAATGTAGAGACTTCATGGGAAGAACCAGAATGGGGTTTTCCAAAAGGTAGACGTGAATACAGAGAGAAAGAATTAAATACAGCAATACGTGAATTTAGTGAAGAAACAGGTATTAATAATAACAACATAAACGTTATATATAACATTCAACCATTTGAAGAAATATTTAACGGTTCAAACTTTAAATCATATAAACATAAATATTATCTTGCTAAAATTAATATGCCAATATCATGCAATAAGAATAATGTCTTAACAAATTATCAGAAAAGCGAAGTTAGTGCTATAGATTTTAAAACATATGATGAGTCTACTTCTTGTATCCGTGATTATGATAAAGAGAAAAAAGATATTTTAGAAAGTGTATATAATATATTGCAGAATTTTGAAATTGTTCATTAAGATGGAGTGAAATATATAGGTTATACATTATCCACATTATCTAACAACAAATATATACTGATAATATATATATCTACGCTATAATAATGGATTTTTATAAATACATTCTTACTTTTTTTGAGAGAATAAAGTATTACTCATCCATATTATTTTCATATGTAAAATTACATAAAACACCACTTATTAGTTCAACACTCCTTATGCTTTATATAATTTTCTTTTATATATTCTTGTTTAGATCCTCAAATTATACCATGCAAAAATACGAATATTATACAAATATTGCCTTTATCATAATAGGAACAATATGGAGCATAGGGATTATGAGCAAATTCATGAATAGTGGTGATAGTATAAATTCAAATATATTCAAATATACCAAATTTATCGTAGGAATAACTTTAGTATTAACGGTATTTTTTATATTATTATATATTTTTACGTCATCTGTATTTGCTAATAATATTGTTAGTTTTTTAATCAATTTAGGATTAATAGTGTTTGGATTATATATTATTTCATATTACATAAGAAAATCAGCATATTATGAAAAAATAAAAAATAGTTCATTTGGTAATAAGTTATTCAATTTAACATTTGGAATTCCAGAATTTGTCATAAATTATTATGCATTTTTTATGAATGATATTAAAACAACCCCTAATTTTATATATAAAATTATTGGTATAGAAATTATATTCGTAGTGTTATATTTCTTGGTTCCTTACATAATGGATAAAATATTTACACATGATGGAACTTTATTATTGGGAGAACCAGTATATACAGATGTTATACATACTGTAGGGACATTTGAAAACTTACATAAGGGTAGTAAAATGGAACCATCGGGGGAAAATGATAATGAAGATATAAACAACCCTGATTATAATTATAATTATTCCGTTAGTTTTTGGTTATTCTTGGATGATGTAGGTGAGAATTATAGGGTTTCTACTAATAAATACGCATCTATTTTAGACTATGGTGGTAACCCTAAGATAGAATATAACGGTAAAGATAATATCTTAAGGGTTACTATGAAAAAAGGGAAGGAAGGTCTATATGATACTATATATAGCAGTAATAATATACAATTACAAAAATGGAATAATATAGTAATTAATTACAATAGTGGGATAACAGATATATTTATGAATGGGGAATTAGTAGGGACTAAAAATAAAATACTTCCATATTTAAGAATGGATAATATAGTATTAGGAGAACAGAAAGGATATCCAGGAGGAATATGTAATGTAATATATTATAAAAATACATTATCAAAAGCAAAAATAAATACATTATATGAAATTCTAAGGAATAAAAAAAGACCGTATTAATTTTATTTGTAAATTATTAAGAATATTTCTTAACATATGTTTCTTTTATTTAGTTTCTTTTATTTATTTTTTTTAAAATTATCTTAATATATAATATATTATGAATACGAAAACAATTATATTTACTGTAATAGTGCTTGTTGTCTTATATTTTGCATATTATTATTTCTTTTCTAGTAAGACAGACCAAATGCTTGTAAAAATGAACGACGCACGAGCACAAAAAGTTATTTCTGCTGGTTCATTGCCTTCTGGTGCATCTTCTAATTATACATTTTCTATTTGGGTTTTCGTAAATGATTGGAACTACCGTTATGGACAATCAAAAGTTATATTCGCACGTAAAGACCAAGATGGTGGGGTAGCACCAATGGTAGAATTTACCCCTTCAGTGAATAATATCCATGTTACTTTAGCAACTTATCCAACAACTGGATCAAACACCACTGGTAAAAATCATACTTGTACGTTAGATGATGTCCCATTACAGAGATGGACAAACCTTATAATGTCTATAAATGACAGGGCTTTAGATTTATATTTAGATGGTAAATTAGTAAGAACATGCCTCCTCCCTGGGGTTCCAAAAATGAACCCAGCATCAAATATATTTGTAACTCCAGATGGTGGATTTTCAGGCTTTGTCAGCAATTTTAGATACATTGCAGATAGTGTAAATCCTTCACAAGCATATAACATTTATAAAGAAGGTTTTGGTGGCTCATCTATGAGCAACTTATTTAATAAATATCGTGTAAAATTCGCATTTGTAAAGGACAATAAAGAAATTAATAGTTTTGAAATATAAATTTTGTTGTTTAGAGTTTAGAGTTTTGGATAATCACCGGGTTAAAATTATAGTTTAATATAAAGTAAAACGATTAATATATATTAGTTTATTTCTTAATATATATTATATAAATATGAGCGAACAATTTACAAGATTAACTCAGGGATACGGACAATCATTGTCTAATATTGGAAATACATTTGGTTCAAATAGATATATATCAGGTAGTAAAGAATTTTTGAACTCCAACACTTTAGTTGCAAAGATAGCATTTCTCGTCCTTGTTATGATCGCATTTGTTCTTATTTTACGTGTTGGAACATCATTAATAACATATTTTATGGCTCCAACATCAAACCCAAAATTAGTAGATGGTATGAAACCAGGACATGTAGCAAAAATGATCCCACAAGATCCAAAATCAAGTGGGAGTGTAACCATTATGCGTTCTGTAGATCAAAATAACGGTATAGAGTTCTCTTGGTCTGTTTGGTTATTTGTGGAGCAATTAAAACAAGACGGCAAATTCAAACATATATTCCATAAGGGCAATGATGGGTTTTCAGGTGGAAATAGTGATGGTATGAGCATGCCCAATAATGCACCCGGGTTATATTTAGATAAAAATACAAATAATCTTGTTGTCATAATGAACACTTATAACAATATTACTGAGAAAGTAAACATTAAGGACATCCCATTAAATAAATGGATTAATGTAATAATTAGGGTAGAAGGCGATAAAATGGACACATATATTAATGGCACAATAGTAAACCGTCATAAATTTAATAGTGTCCCAAAACAAAACTATGGAGATGTATATGTAAATATGAATGGTGGATTTGATGGACTTTTATCTGATTTATGGTACCATGATTATGGTTTATCTATTAGAGAAATATTAGCAATTGCTGAGAAGGGTCCAAATATGAGCATGAATAAATCAATGGATGTATTCCCACCATACTTTTCTTTACGCTGGTATTTTAGACAATAATTAATAATCAATAATTAATAATCAATAATCAATAATTAATAAATAAACAATTGTCTTCGTGAGTATATGTTTAAGTAATTGAATAAATAAGTGAATAACCTGATTAAATATTATGTTTTTATTATATCAAATTATAATAATAACAATAAAAATAATATTACATAATATAAGTATAATATCATGTTTTCCCAACAAAATCACCCATTAATTGAAAGAGAACAGACTTTTTTTTTAGAAAAAAAACACGTAACTATCCATACAGAAGATAGGGATCATTTTAAATTTTTAAACTCAAATTGTTTTGACATAATATTACCTTGCGACCTTACTAATATTATATACATGAAATTATCAGATATTACAATCCCAACAAAACTTTATACATTCTCAAATAATTATCAAAATACAAAATTCATAATAGATATAGAACCTAGTCAGATTATCAATCCCGACCTAAGTTATGCTTTTGACGCACTCGATGATTATTATAAAAAAGATGGAAAATATGAAATCTGTATAGATGAAGGATATTATACACCAATAAGTCTTGCTGATGAGATACAAAATAAAATGAATTTTACAATTACACAAACATTAATAGATGCAAGTTATACACTTCCGGTAGGTTATACATACGATAATTTTATTATTAAATATAATCCATCCTCACATAAAATAGAATTTATTAATAATCGTGATTTTTACAATTTATATTTCTCTCAAAATATAGAATATAATACTCAATGTGGTTTTCAGCATGTGTTTTGTAATCCAACAAAATGGGGGTTTCCATATTATATTGGATATGAAAGGGGTGTTTATGATGCTTGTACAAAAGAAGGACCTTATACTATAGATTCTATTAATTTAGTTATACCTGCTTCTACAGATAAAACAGACAATAAAATATATTATTCACAGTCTGATTTTATTCTCAACTTAGATAGTGATAATGTTATTTATATGGAAGTAAATAAATATAATAATATAGATGAATTAGATCCTTACCCTGTTCTATTGAATAATAGCGATTATACTGGTAGGACAAGTAACGCTTTCGCAAAAATACCTATTATTAGACAACATGACGGATTAAAAAAATATTTAGGACAGAATTGTGAGATATTTAACATAACAAATTTTAAAGTCCCTCTTCAAAATATAAGACAATTAAGATTTAAATTCAGGTTTCACGATGGACGTTTGGTTGATTTTAAGAACCAAGATTTTAATTTTACTATTGAATTTGGTCAGCTTATAGATGAACAACTTAAATACAAGATAATTAATAGTAATTATTAAGTTTTATACAGCTTATATTTATATACTGTTATAAAATATAATGGATTTAGAAGATTTAAGTAAGTATATAAGTATTGATATAAATAAGAATAATTTGATTGAAAAAATATTAAAAAATTGTAATCCAAGATGTCGAAAATGTTATCAATATAATAAAATTGAAATTAATAATATATTAGAAAAATACAAAAAATTACTACCGTTAATATTTTGTCATGATCTCCAAGAAATCAAAAATAATAAATTTGCTGAAATTATAAATGAAATTTTTGGTGTATACCATAAAAATGGATATAATGATTATATATGTACGAGTTGTTTATGGTATATTGTACAATCATATAATTTCAATAAAAAAGAATTATTAGAAAGATATTTTATTAAACCAACCGGATTTTCAAAAAAATCATTATGTTATAATTAATAATATATTAGAGAAACTTTATTTATAAAAATCAAAGTTTAATACTGTACAGGTTAATATGTCAATAGTTCCGAAAATTTTGTTTGTAATTTTGTTTGTAATATTTTTAACTATAGATTTAAAAGGATATTCTAATTTTGTTCTTCATCCTAGACATGTTTTACTTTTCGAGGCACAAATATAATTACATAATAATCTAATCGAAAAATTTTTAACCCTATTAATATAATGTGTTATGTTGTTTTTTATTTTATTAAACCAGTATATATTACTGGAATTAGTTGCGACTATTGTTAGTGATTTATTTTGTAATTTAATTTCATTATCTTTTCTATTATTACATACAATGTCATCTACAATATTATAATAAATAATATATTTATTATCTGTAATATAGGGTTGTGTTTCGCTCCTTATTTTCTATGCGAAACACACTCCTATTGGGATACAATCAATATCCTTATTATTTAAATATCCCCGTTACAATATCAATATAATGTATAATACGCATTTTTAAATAATATGTATTATCCTTATGAAACAAACCAAGATTTTTGTTATAATTTTTTGGAATGAACGGATTTATTAAAGTATCATTATATATATTTGAGGAATAATTAAATGTAGTAATTTCATCATTACATACCATATTATCACTATCTGATATAGATTTTTTTATACTATTTCTAATGTTACCCAAAATTTTATATTTAATATAATATCCTGCAAGGTTTGGTTTATAAATATTTGTATCACTAATAAAAGATGTTACTGTTTTAGGTATTTCATGTTCTAAATGATATATTCTATTTTTACTACAATCTAAATGTTCCAATACATCACTCATATTATAAGGCAGTTTTCTTATCATATTATCTGAACAATCAAAATATCTTACATTACCTAAATTATTAGGAATGCGAGTTATTTTATTATGATAACACTCAAATATTAAAATATTTGATGGTATATATCTGAGATAACCACTAATACGATTGTAACTACAATTCAATTCTTTAATGCTTTCAGGTAGTTTAATTGGGATATTCTGTAACCTGTTATATGAAATATTTAAATTATAGAAACTACAATCTAAATCGTTGGGAATAGTTTCAATAAAATTATTACTACAATTAAAGACACCTTTCATTGTTGGTGGAAAATACTTCGGTATTTCTGTTAGAATATTATTACTACAATCTATTTCCATAATCGTTTCAGGTAAATCTTTTGGCAACATTACTAAGTAATTGCGAGAGCAATTAAGTATTTTAAGATTAGAAGGCAATTTTATCGGTAAACATTTAATCTTGTTAACACTACAATTTAATACTTCCAGACTATCAGGTAATTCTGGTAATGTTACTATACAATTATTATTACAGTCTAATTTTCTCAATGATTTTGGTAAAATTGTTGGTAAATGATACAATTCTTCATTATAACAATACAATTCTACAATATTATGATATTTTTCATATTCTAGTAATTGAGATAATAAATTAAACTGTTTTTTATCACCATCGTCAATTACAGCATAAATAGTCATAATATTAGTTGCTTTCTAAGTATAAACTTATTGATGTCTCTGTTTTATCTGGATTATTTTTAATCAATTTTTTTTGCTTAATATTTATTAAGGTTAGAAATAAATTGAAAATCCGTAAGTGTTTTTTTCTTTGCGAATTTCGTTCGTATTAACATATCAATCATTTTAACTAAATTACTGTATTCAAATTTGATTTCAAGTAATTCATCATTAAATATATTATATAAGTAATAATTGTATTTTTTATTTAGGTTTTTTTTCGTTTCTTTGTCTGCTATTTCATTATTTGTATAACCATATATTTTACTCTGTGTTTTTTCATTATTTAGAATATAATTCAATCTCTCAGTTTCATTAATAAATGCATAAATAGCCAGTTGTAATATATGTGTCTCTTCTAAATCACTCGTACATTTAAATTCATATATATTTACTTGATTTTCATCATTACCATCTATACAATCCATAATACCATTTATTGAATATTTAATATTATTTGCAATAAATTCAGTAGATATGTATTTTTCGAATACTGCTTTATTTGATATATTCAACGAATTTAGATTATTCATACACTTATTAAGACATTCATTAGATATCCAATCGAAATCTTGGATTTGTTTAAGTTTGAATAAATATCCATCTTTATATGTATTATATCGTGTTGCTATATATAAACAATCGTTTATTGTTAGGGTCTTATTATTGAGCTTCTCTCTAATTTTATTTATATCCCTGTATGATAAATCTATGATTTTGGTTTTGTTATTATCTTTGTTTTCCATATTATCTTGCTGTTTCTTCTTATTATTTTCTATCTTATGAAGTGCTAAAGTTAATTTATCTGAATGAAGAGTTTGATTTTCATTTTCAGGTAATATATTTAATATATCAAGGTTCCCTTTCAATATATATTCATAATATATTGGTATGGTTAAACCATTAATCTCACTAATACTCTCAATAGTTTTGTTCTTATAAAAGTGATTTTTTTTACTGGTATCTCTCTCAGTTTTAGATGGTATATTAATACCTGTATGACGTTTTTCTCTTATAATATTTACAGTTATACATTTCATACAATCATTTATAACTTTGCTTGGCATATGATTACATATGGTTGTTACACTAATATGTTTGGATTTGTTATTAGTATTATTATTATCAACATCAGTTTCTAAAATTGCCGTCGTATTTCCAGGATTACCACTATAGTTCATATGTTTAATATCTTCATTTACACTTTTATTTACAGGGATATCCAAATCTTCTATTTGTGTAACATCCGCATAATCTTCTATCAAATCCTCATTCAAAAAAGGGAGGAAGTTATTTTTGTAATGATGAAATAATACAACATGCTCTGTTGCTCTTGTGATCGCAACATATAATTCGTTGGGACATACTTGATTGTCAGCATCTCTCTTATAATATTTAAAATATGAGTCATCAAAATTAAATATGAATACCAATTTTCTCTCCAATCCTTTTGTTTGGTGGAACGTAGAAATAACCAGTTTATTCTCAATAATACTCTTATCTACTTTATCTTCATTACTTGATGGTACATATATCGGTATATCAGGCATAGATAATTTTATTTTATTCTCCAATGCTCTAACAGGACTTGATTTAGAATTTATAGATGGTGCTAATATAAAAATTTCATCTGGTTTATATTTTCCGTTATAAATAGCATTCTTTATCTTATTAAATTGGATTAATCCTCCGTTGTGGTAATTACCAAATGTATTACATATTATATATTCGGGTTTTCTGCCAGGTTTTATTGATTTTATCCTATCTTGTCCAATCATACAATTATTTATAAACCCACTCATTGGTTCAGTAATTCTAAAACTCTCTGTTAAAGGTGTTATTTTCCATTTTAAATCATTAAATTTATAACATTTATCAGCAAATCGTATAAATCTGTTATCCGCATTGTTAAAATCATAAATAGATTGGAATTTATCACCCAAAACACAGATTTTAGTTTTATAAAAGTTATTTGATGTTGTATTATATTCGTTTTTATATTTCTCTCCATTATCTATGAAAATTTTATTCACTAATCTATAATATAACGGGTTCATATCTTGTGCTTCATCAATTACAATAATATCATATTTGAAATCTTCTATTGGGATTTTGTTACAATCTAATAATTTATATATCTCATTATCCCTGTAACAACCATTATCGTAATATTTTACACAAAATGAATGATAACTATGGACTTCCAGATTTTCAATACCGTATGTTTTTACCTTTTCGCGTGTCTCTATTTTCAGTTTTGAATTATATGTTAAAAGTAATATATTTGATTTAAAGAATTTCTTAGCAACGTGTAAATTAGTAGTTGTTTTACCACTACCGGCAACAGAATCAACAATTACATTATAATTATCTAGTGCTTTAAGAACACGCTCTTGCTCATGTGATGGAGTATTTAATATTAGATATATCTTATTATTTATTGTCATATTTTATTATTAGATCTTAGGTTTTAAGTCTTACTTTATTTAATTATAAACTGGATTTATATATTTATATTAGTTATGTAAATTATATATTATATCATTTAATATTTACCAAAAAACTAGTGTAAAATTCTCATCAATACATACTTTCAAATATTCACTAATAATATCATCTTGTCTATCTTTTTTTAGTATATGATTATACCATTTATTTAAATCTTCATAATTATTTTGTTTCATAGTCATAGCCAAATAATTAATATTATGTTTCTCTCTAGTTATACCGACTAGTTCTTCAAAATATGAAACCCATCCACCACTAATACCAAAATCACGTAAATTATCAGAAGGAAATCCCAATTTTATAAAATATTTTTTTGGAATAATATTATAATTATCATCGTATACACACACATCAACGCCCATTTATATAATAGTTTGTATATAATCAGTTATATATATTTAAATTGATATGTTATTTCATAATCTTATTATTCATTCTTTAAAACATACTTAAAATTAAACATACATTATACATTATATATTTTGTTGAGGTAATGTCTAATATTCAATCAAAACATGCGAAATTAATTAATAGTAAAGATACAGGTGAGATGAGTGTAAAAAAAAGAAATGGTGATTTAGAAACAGTATCATTTGATAAGATTCTTAGTAGGGTTAAAAAAATGGGGTCAATGGTATTGCATGAACCGCTATCTATAAATTATACTGGACTTACTATGAAAGTCATTGAACAATTATATGATGGAATTAAAACAACTAGTATTGACGAACTAACATCCGAGGAATGTGCTACAATGTCGGCACTTCATCCTGATTATGGAAAATTGGCAAGCAGGATAATTATATCCAATCACCAGAAAAATACAGAGAATTCATTCACTCTTGTTATGAAAAAATTATATGATTTTAAGGATATACATGGTGTTAGTGCTCCTAAAATATCAGACCAATTATATAAAATTGTTTGTCAACATGGTGATGAAATTGACGCGGTTATTAAATATCTTCGGGATTTTGATATAGATTTTTTTGGATTTAAAACACTTGAAAGAGCATACCTAATGAGATATAATAATGAGATTATTGAACGACCACAGCACATGTGGATGCGTGTATCACTCGGTATTCACGGGTGGGATTTACAAAGCGCATTTAAAACATATGAATTAATGAGTATGAAATATTTCACACATGCTACACCAACACTTTTTAATTCAGGAACTCCTCGTGCTCAAATGAGTTCTTGTTATTTATTATCAATGGAAGATGATAGTATTACCGGGATATATAATACACTTGGAGAGTGTGCTTCTATTTCTAAGTGGGCGGGGGGTATTGGGTTGCATATTCATAACGTGCGGTCAAGTGGTAGCCATATACGCGGGACAAATGGGACAAGCAACGGGATTGTGCCTATGCTTAGGGTATTCAATAATACTGCCCGTTATGTAGACCAGGGAGGTGGAAAACGTAATGGTTCCTTTGCAATATATCTAGAACCTTGGCATGGGGATATTTTTAATTTTCTAGAACTAAAGAAGAACCATGGGGATGAAGAGACGAAGGCAAGAGACCTATTTTATGCTCTATGGATTCCAGATTTATTTATGACAAGGGTAAAACACGATGGATTATGGACGCTCATGTGTCCTGATAAATGTCCAGGTTTGAGTGATGCTTGTGGAGAGAAATTTGAACAATTATATACACAGTATGAAAATGAAGGACGTGGTAATAAGACTATATCAGCCCGTAAACTATGGTTCTCTATTCTCGATAGCCAGATTGAAACAGGTACACCATATATGTTATATAAAGATCCATCGAATATGAAGTCAAACCAGAAAAATCTTGGAACTATTAAGAGTTCTAATTTATGTACTGAAATTATAGAATATTCAAACGATGAAGAGACTGCTGTATGTAACTTGGCGTCTATTGGACTACCTATGTTTATAGAGAGAAATGAGAAGATGAAGGACTTAATTGATATAGATATATTAGATGATGAAGCAAAAAATGTAATTATATATTCTAGAAAAAACTGTATTTATTGTAAAATGGTAAAATATTTAATGGATACAAACTTTATTGAATATGATGAAATAAACATGGATGATGATAAAGATAGAGTTATATTTTACGATAAATATAATGTTAATAGTGTTCCACAAGTATTTATAAATGGAGAGAAAATTGGTGGATATAAGGAATTCGTTCACTACTCAAGACCAGTATTTAATTATGAAAAGTTAGGTGATGTTACTAGGACAATCACACGCAATTTAAATAAAGTTATAGATGTTAATTTTTATCCAACAGATAAAACACGGAGGAGTAATCTGAAACATAGACCTGTTGGAATTGGTATTCAGGGTCTAGCGGATATATTTGCTATTATGAATTTGCCTTTTGATTGTGAAGAAGCGAGAGAAATAAACAGGAATATTTTCGAAACTATTTATTATTACTCATTGCTTGAAAGTAATTCCATCGCAAAAGAGCGTTCTACAGAACTACAAACATATATTCCTTATTTAATGGGTGAAGGAGAGAACCAAGAAGAACAATATATGAAATTAAAAGAAAAACTATATATGAATGAATATGATGAAAAATATATAATAGATACAATGGAAGGGATGAATACTGTATTTAATACTGATCCTAACAATGAGTGTAATTTATTAGGTTCTTATTCTTCATTTGAAGGTTCTCCAGCAAGTAAAGGGGTACTACAATTTGATATGTGGGATAATTCTTCTCTCTCTACAGAACTAAACTATGATTGGGTTTCATTAAAACATTATATAAAAAAATATGGATTACGGAACTCGTTATTAGTAGCTCCAATGCCAACTGCATCAACAAGTCAAATATTGGGAAATAATGAATGTTTTGAACCGTTTACGAGTAATTTATATACACGGGGTACAAACGCAGGTGAATTCATCATAATTAATAAATATCTAATTAATGAACTTATTGGTTATGAATTATGGAGTGAAAAAATGAAGAATAAGATTATTCTTAATAAAGGTTCTGTTCTAGATATTGATGAAATTCCTATGTGTATTAGAGAGAAATATAAGATTGCGTGGGAAATACCAATGAAATCATTAATTGATATGACAGCAGACAGGGGTATTTTTGTATGTCAAAGCCAAAGTATGAATTTATGGATGGAAAATCCAGATTATAATAGATTGACAGCAATGCACTTCTATGCTTGGGAAAAAGGTCTTAAAACAGGTATATATTATCTTAGAACTAAGGCTAAAGCAGCAGCACAACAATTCACTATTGATCCTCATAATATTAATAAAGTAGTCAATAACGGGGATAATATACAAGGTGAACCATGTGAATCATGTAGTGGTTAGTGGTTACTAGTTAGTAGATTATATATTATAAAATATGTATTGTGTATAAGTAATTGATTTGGTAAATTACAAATATAGACCCTCAATAATTAGAAACCGAATATATAAATGTCCTTATTGACAATGATGATAGAGAATGAGATAATTGTTTATATTCATTTCAGTTTACAACAGGGATAATAGGAGATTTTAATGATAGAATTGTAACACTTAATAATTATGAAGTCAAAATTGATATTTATAATTATATTTTGATTTGTGATAAAGGTTCTAATGAATTAGCAGTTAGGATAGAAGAACTAGATAAGAAATATTAAAACATAATATCAAAAACTTAATTTAAGATCAACATAACATATATATTTTATTAACATATCAGTTTTTTTACGCAAAATAAAAATTGAAACAAGTATAATATGTTAAATAAGTAGTAATCAAATACTAATTACAGCCGATAATATTATGAACTCTAAACTTATTTCTAGTTCTACTATGTATATTATGAAAAGCAAATATGATAATGCTTGTATTGAGTTTGTATCAGTATTTAAAGAAATTCTTGATACTATTTCATGGTCAACCCCGGCTATGAAACTATGGAATGAAGACACTCAAAAAAATACATGCGTGTTTATTACTAGGTTATTAATTAGTCATTTTAAAATTCCACATTATTCCCCTGATAATTATGATAATCTAATCCACGTATTAGCCCGTTTAAGAATTGCATCCAAATCCAAAAATTGGGTAGATAGGATTAAATATATGCGTTCAGCATGCGATATTTATATGAATAATGCGATTCAATATACAGGTTATAATTCAGTAATATATTTTGAGTATATGGAAGGTAATGTAAGACATGTAGAAGATAATGATGTTTATGATTTTCTCAATGAGAACGGTCAAGATGTAGTATCGGTAATTCAAGTAAATTTAAATACATATTTGATTATGTGTTTAGAACCAGAAAAATTAACAGAGTATATTAATAACTTGAATGATAAAATTATTGATATTGAAACTGGTTCTATTAATATTGAAACTAGTGTTTTCAAAACAAAAACATTTGTATTCAATAATGTTACAAAGTTACCTATTAAAAATGATTACTCTTGGAAAACACGAAAACATGAAAGTTATGTAATTGTACCAACACAAGATAAAATGGTAAATATTCCAATTGAAAATATCAAACAATGGAACCAAGTTAAGCGCGCATATAGTAAGTTATAGAAAAATATTTACAATATTTATATCATAGTTCAATAGATAGTTTCATAGGGAATAAATATTAAACATAACATTAAAAAAATATATTATCAAGGATATTAATAGAACAATAAATAAATTTTTATTTTTATTTGAAATGTAATTTGTAAATTATTATATGAAAAAAGATTTATTTATATATTATTATTATCCATATATTTTTATATTGTATACTACATTTTTAATTGACAGTTCAACAAGATAATTAAAGGATATTATCTAACATTTTTTTAATTACACCTTCACTTCTCTCTACAATATCAATATTTTCATTCTGATATAGATAACAACGGAGGCAAATAATAACATCATTCAACGCATTATGTAAATCTTTTGGGGATTGACCTTGGAATAAAATAGAATGTAATTCTTCTAATTTTGGATATTTAAAGTAAGTCTTTCCATATTTTGATTTTCGTTCAATCTTACAAAAGTCAATATTATTCTGCATTGTACAGTATTCTGGTTTTTTATAAATATCAAATACTGGGATAATATCATTCCTCAACATCTCACTAATAATCATATTCTTATCAAATTCTAAATTATGGGCAATAATACTATCACAACATTCGATAGCAATATTGAAGTTAATAAGCCCTTCTTTAATATTAATACCATTTTCTCTCATATTCTCATTTGTTATCTTATGAATTCTAATACTATCTTCTGGTATAGTTTTCCCATTTCCTAATTGGATGATATCATCACCGAAGGAAACCATTTTATTAATCACTGTATCATATAATACCCAACTGAGTTGTATAATATTAGGATAATCTATCCACCATTTACCGCTCTTGGTGCGTGATTTTGGCAACCCTGTTGTTTCTGTGTCAAATACTAGAACTTTCATAGTATCCCAGTAGTATCAAATATGTTATATATATATATATAATTCACTTTATATATATTTGTTATTTCAATTTTTATTTTTATTATATAAATCACACAGGGTCTGTATATTATTTCTTAGATATTATAAGGTCTGTCATAGAATTCATAATTTTATTTTTAAATTTTAAACCATCATTACTACTAACCTTACACAGTTCTATATTCATATACATTGATTTATCATGCAAGACATCAGACTTTATAACTTGCTGTTTATTCTTATTTTTCCATTTTATATATGTCTTGGATTGTTTATTATGAAATTTATATAATGCTTCTTGAACTTTTTCTTGTTTATCATCTTTTTCCCATACATTATCATCCTTTACATAGAATTTTTTCCTTTTCTTATCGCAACAATGTATAGGGCGCATATGTTGTTCTAATTCCCTTAATCCTTTAACAAATGTATTCTCTACATTACTAACCCAACCCTCATCTGTTATTTTTATTAAATCTGTAAAATTATATTGCATATTATCTATAAACTCGCTAAGATTTATAGCATCTTTACATTCTGTATTTAAATAATTCATAATATTAAACTGGTTATTAATTGTCTTTGGTTGGCTTGCTATATTCACCGTTAATTCCATAAGTTTCTGGTTATGTTCTATTAATGTCATAAACATCCCTTTCCAATCTGGGTCTATATTATCGTTATTTATACTTTTTTTATTAATATTTTCTTGATTTTCTATATTAATTACACTTATACGGTCACGTTTTGATATTAGTCCTTTATTATAATCACATAATTTTTGGACATTTTCTGGACATACTAAGGTTGTCCATTTTTCAGATTTTTCACCATTTATTAAAGGACATTTCTTTTTGTGAGCATTCAGGCTTTGTAAATGTTTATATACTTTACCACAATCACAAAAAAGTGGAACTTTTTCTGAGCACCTTTTGGTGCTTTTGGTGCAAAAATGAGGATTATGCTTTTTGGTCTTAATATGTCTCTTCCAACAAAATAATTTAGCAGTAGAATACTCACATTTTTCACAAACGTATAATTCAGCACCTTTTGGGTCCGGAAAATGAGGATTTTGTGAGGATTTATGAGGATTATGCTTTTTGGTCTTAATGTGTCTTTTCCATTGTGATAATTTAAATGTTTTATAGTCACATTTTTTACAAGTGTATAATTCAGCACCTTTTGGGTCCGGAAAATGAGGATTTGGGTCCATGTCTATTCTTATAAATATGTCCCTATATTATTTTCATTGATATTGTGATAATTAAAAAAATTTTATGCTCACAAAAATAAAAACAACAAAGTCGTTTTTGAGACCAGACAGTCACAAAATGGCTTTTTTTGCTTTTTTTGGAAACTATTTTGCCAAAGTCAAAAATGGACATTTATTTATGTCCATTTTTGGAATCCGTGTGATTTTGATGGTGATTTTTAGTAAAAAATAATATATGTAATAATCTTAATAATATATTTACTAAGTTGTATATGTTATTTATTCCTTATACTATATGAAATTATCCAGATAGTATTAAATATAATAAAATTCTGTAAAATAATAAGGATATAATTTATAAAGTATCTAACAATTATAAATTTAAAATATATGAATTATATGTACTATCATAAACTTCATACAGGGATAAAACAGAGAGAATATATGAAAGTATAAAAGATATGATCTCTCTAAAATTTCTATTAGAGAAACATACATATTTTAATTACGACATTAGAGTGAATATAAAATTGATATCCTAAAATATTCTAAATATATAATACTACATAATATAAATAACTTATTAGAATGACTTGTAACATTTATAGCATTGAAGGAAATATTGGTTCGGGAAAATCTACATTAGTTAATATGTTGAAAATTGAACAAGAAAATAATAAAAATATTGTATTTATGGATGAACCAGTATGTATTTGGGAATCAATAAAAGATAAGGAAGGAACTAATATTATTGAAAAATTCTATGGCAATACACAAAAATATGCGTTTTCATTCCAGATGATGGCATATATTTCAAGGATTTCGATGCTTAAAGATATTATAAAAAAACACCCAGGTAAAACTATTATTTGTGAAAGGTCAGTTTATACTGATAAAAATGTATTCGCAAAAATGTTATATGATTGCGGAGACATTGAAGATGTGAATTATCAAATTTATATGAAATGGTTTGATGAATTTGTAAATGATCTGAATATAAATGGTTTAATTTATGTTAGAGCTGAACCTGAGACAAGTTATAAACGTGTAGTTAAGCGGAATAGAAAAGGTGAGACTATTCCATTAGAATATTTACAAAAATGCCATAATTACCATGACACATGGATTTATAACGAGAAGGATGTAAATATCATTATTCTAGATGCTAATGATGATAAAAGAGAATGTGATAATGATTATGTTATTTGGTTTAAGAAAATTAATCAATTTATTAAAATTAATAATAAGTATGTTAAAAATTATGAACAACATGATAAGCAAAAACAACAAGAAAATGATTATTTGTATGATAATGACCTAACCGAACATATTCAACTTTTAAACGGTTCTTAAACTGTTGTTAACATATTAGTTTATCAGAATATTAGAGTATTACAGTATTAAATTATCAAGTATTGAACTTTTAGATTTGAATTTTAATATATCTAATTCTTTCATTGTTGTAGGGAAATTTTCAAATCCATATATATCCTGTAAACATAGCCATTCAAATAATCCACCAATGTATAAATAGACATTTGTAAAACCAAGTTCATATATCTTTTTATATTTATCATATATCGTTTGATCATTTGAGTTTTTCCCATAAATAATAATTTTTATAGATTTGTTGTTATGTAGTGAGTGATTCATAAACTCTTCTTCTTTATTATAAGATATTGTATTTTTTATAAGACATGTTTGTTCTCCTTCGGGTAATGTATTTATAATAATTTTATTTGTAGAATTACTATATTGTCCAGATATAAAACTTAATACATCTTCATAATTGCACTTTTGTATAGATTGTGTTTGTCCCATAATATTATATATTCTATAACCTGTATACTATATTATTATATGTATCACAATAAATTTAACTTAAGATTTAAATTTATTAATTATTATTGATTTACTATATATTTATTTTAATATCAGTTATTACACTGAATATACAGCATTTACCCAAGATTTTCCAGTTGAATAATTACTACGTTTATTATCACTAATATTTATGCACTTATTACTTTTACCATATTTATCATAATCACTATTGTTCCCTGCCCATCCTTGTGATGCTTTATTTCCAAAATCATTTGTATCTTGTAATCCAAAATATCTATAACCAGCATTAATTGCTTTTTGTCTAGCCTGATCAAATGATAATCTATTTCCTAACGAATGTGGTAATGCTCGTGATGGCTTATCGATATAACAACCTATATAATTCATATCGTGTTTATTTATATCCAAATTTGAACCATCAATAAATTCGGCTTTCATTGATTGATAGTGATCTTTGCCTATAGTAGCAACTATTTTGACTTTTAACCCTGCTTTTTTTAATTTTGAAGTAATATCATTTGGGTTAGCAATTACACGTGCATACAACCCGGCTTTACCCCCTGACCATCCAGGTGTTGATGTTCCGCTATTAAAAATCTTAACCGCACCACCTCCACAATCAGGAGAACTATTTCTAACAGAAGGTAATACACAGTTATATTCATCTCCATTTTGAGCCCACCCATATGCACAATTCCCAACACCAGCATTGATTAGATATTGAATATCTTCTAATGTGGAAATAGTACCATTTGGATAAGCGTTATTTAATTTACTGAGTACATCACTTATTTGTTCCAGTTTAATACTATAACTAGAAGACCCATAATACTCTAAATAAATAATATGTTGGAGTTCGCAATTTGAACTACTAGAATTACTATTACCATCGCAATGGTTTAATATTTGTATATTATTAATATCTATCTGTCCTGGAACATTCATACCTTCTAATCCAAACGGTGTTTGACCAGCAACAGCACCCAATACATTAATTTGTTCTTGTATACTTGTATCAATACGATTATATGTTTTATTATTTATAACTGCTTCAGTCCAGAAAACTGTTACAAATCCTGGGGAAGGAATAGAAGCAATAAATCCTTTAATAACACTCTTACCGAATGTTGGATGAACAAAGAAATATTGAATAAAATCACCAGGCTTTGGAGGCATTGGTGCGTCTAATTTATTACCATAACAGTTCTCATTTGCTTTATTCTTATCACTCCATACAGCATTACTATCTTTTGATGTACTCACAAGACTTTTAATATAATCTATAAATTTCTGCATAGTAGAATATGTCCCCTTATATGTTGTATAATTAGAGTTTGAACCGGTAGGATATCCACTTCCTTTTGTTGAACAGCCATTAGCAGTAAATAATTTTTGGTAGCATTCTACCGGGAGAGGATTATATTTATTATCGCATGGTTCCGGATCAGTCCCATAAACACCCTTATAATGTGATTTCACACTATTCCAATCATTACTATTTGCGTCTTTTACCCAATTTTTCATATCATCATATACAGGTTCCCAACCTTGTTTATTCCAATCTGGTCCTTGACGTGCACTATTTTGAGGGGCTACAGTTCCTTTGCTACTCCCACCTGCTGTTTTCCATAAATGACTTAGGCAACTCATAGAATGAGGTCCGGTATCTTCATTAGGTCCAATACATGGGTGTTCATTGCTAAATTTATCACAATCATCTTGTTTTACTAATTCTAGGGATTTCCCAGTTGTTATATCAACATCTTTACAGATATCTTTACTATATTTTGGAACTAATATACCACCTTGTTCTTTATATACAAATGCTTTATTTTTAGTAGGACACCAGGCACATATAGCAGCATCTCCAACCATTTCTTTACAGTTCTTAACAGTTTCACATACTGCTCTCTCTCTTTTTTCTAGACACTGTGATGTTGTTTTTACCCAGCCACCAGGACAAACATCAGTTAATGGTCCATTTTCATCCCCATAACCGAATTTATTATTGTAGAAACAATATCCACACGGTGTATTATCTAATTCTTGACATGTAGTTATAGAAGAACATTGTTGGACACCTGTATCCACATCGTTATCTGTGCTTGTTACGATTTTATTATCACCACCGTCTAGACCAGATACAAAACCACTTGATGGATGCACTAACTGTTCGCCTATTGGTTTTGTTGGATTATATGCTAAAAATGAATTTGCTTCTTTCAATCCACCCATTAGGTTCCCTGATTCACGATATTTATAAAAATCAATCTCTTCTTGGATAAATTCACGCTCTGTTAATGCTTCTTTATATTTTTTTAATTTTGTCCCTATAACTGATAAAGTTAATAATATAGTGATTGTTATTAATATATGTATCAGTTTCATATATATATTAATAATAAATAAATTTTTATTATATTACATACCTTTTTACAAAAGTAAATCCAAAACAATAAGCATAATAATCTCTATTTTTAGACATTTGAAGTTTTGAAATGTCTAATAAATCCAGATATTTTTTTTAGATTTTCATTTATATCATATGTTCCTCTATTCGATTATTAACTAATTCATTATATGTTAATATTTTTTCTCCTATAATCGTGATTTTAATACATTAAAATATCCCTATTTAGAATTTATATAATCTTGATATGGAAAATAATATAATAAATTATTATTTTTTAATTATAACTCTACCTAAATGAACTATTGATAAGTGTTAAACCTCTATATTTAGATATTTAGTTTTTAGTTTTACTAACAAATCAGCCATAGTAATATGATGAATAATCTTATTTCTTTCGTCTAATATTATTAGTGGAATTATATTTATCTACTCATCTACTCATCTAATTAATCTTATTTCAGAACAACCAAATATTTTACAAGGTTTAACTTTGTTATTAGAATGATATAAATAGTATTTAACTGCTTATAATGACTACTTTTATATATTGGTATTATAATATAAAATTGATTTAAATATTAGTTGAACCAATAACAAATAAAGATACTAATATTAAAAATAACGGAACTGGTGCTGGTGGTTCAAATACTAATAAAAATGGTCTTTCATATGAAGAATTTACTGACTTAGATGATAGAATAATAA